>JAEEGG010004809.1_pt1 | contig 32568 bp, 9 predicted proteins | sample 9134161 | NCBI WGS metagenome assembly JAEEGG01 (sample SAMN16246543, study PRJNA631951) | gut metagenome | biome: gut microbiome; feature: rumen; material: CR-attached | host: Bos | place: Iran: Karaj | collected 2018-10 | reverse complement strand
ACTCCATGGACAGTCGACTGGCTTTGGCACTATTACTCGTCACCCCGTTCGTCGTAGCTTTCGGTAAGCTGTTTGCCCATCGTTTGCGCGATATGACACTTGACATTCGCAAACAAGAGAGCACTATCCAGATGCAGGTTCAGGAAGGCATGGAACATAACGCTGTATTACGTTCGCTGGGCAGTGAGCAATGGGTAACCGACCGTCTCAGCGATATGCAGGACCAACTGATGGGACGTGTCTTGCGACGCACACGCTTCACCGTTGTCTCACGACTGCTGCTAGCCTTCACCTTCAGCCTGGGCTACCTCATGGCCTTTGTGTGGGGTGGTCTGCAACTGCGTGCCGGCATCATTACCTTTGGCGTCATGACCTCGTTCCTTCAGTTGGTAGGACAGATTCAGCACCCTATTCTCAACATGCTCAACATGATGCCACAGTTCTTCTATGCTACGGCAAGTATCGACCGTCTGGAGGAACTGACAACAACCCAAGAAACGACAAGCAGCACAGAAGAACATCAAATTACAGGGGCCGTAGGTATCACAGTACGTAACGTCAGCTTCACCTATGCCTCTGGCGACCGTGCCGTGCTGAATAATTTCTCTCACGACTTCCGCCCAGGCACCAAGACAGCCATCATGGGAGAGACAGGTATCGGCAAGACAACTCTTTTCCGTCTGATGTTGGCATTCATCAAGCCCAATGCCGGTGAAATCGCTATTTTTGGCGAAAGCCAACAACCTATACCCGTTGATGAGCATACCCGAAAACATCTTGTCTTCGTACCCCAAGGCAATACCTTGATGAGTGGCTCTGTGCGCTACAATCTCCAACTGGCACGTCCGGAGGCCACCGACGACGAACTCCGTCAGGTACTCCATGTAGCTATGGCCGACTTCGTTTACGACCTTCCCAATGGTATTGACACCCAGTTGGGTGAGCGAGGCATCGGACTCAGTGAAGGGCAGGCTCAGCGCATAGCCATTGCTCGTGGTTTGTTACGCCCTGGCGGTATCCTTCTTCTCGATGAAATCAGTTCTTCTCTCGACGAGCAGACCGAGCATGAACTCTTCATCCGTCTCTTCGACTACTGCCATGACAAGACGATGATTTTCATCACCCACCGTCCTGCCGTCAGCCAGCTCTGCGACGACATCATCCGACTACAAGAATCGTAAACTCCGCTTCTTCTGTGCCGTCTGCGTCACATCATTATTCTTATTCTACCCTCTTACCTATCGACACGTTACCGTTTCCAGTAACCTCCGCATGGTTTCCACCACCATAGACATTGCCACGAATATCAACACCCTGGACGTCCAACTTCTCGTAATAGGTGGTTCCATCAACGGCTACATCAGTGGATGCAGTAGCAGTATAGACAAATGGGCTGGCTGTGGTTCCTGCTCCGGAACGAGTGTACAAGCCACTCACTGTCTCACCTACGGTAACCTGTTTTACTACATAAACCACATCGAGGGTAGCAATGTTGACAGTCGTGTTACCTATGACCTTTGCTGCATTGCCGCCACCAAAGACATTACTGATGGCTCCCATCTTGCCTTTGGCATGTGAGGGAATAGGATAGTTGTTAGGCGTTTTCGCATTCTCACCGACAATGGACTCATCCTTATCATAGTATTTACCGTAGGCCTCATTGACGTTCACGGTAGGATTACCCACCATGACAGCGGTCTCACCATATCCACCACCATAGATATCACCAATACTTGTAAACGACATCACATTAATTTGCGGATCGTTGTAGAGCCTGGTGGTGCCCGACTCTTTCGGTTTGCTGTCGCTGTCGTAACCATAGACAGAGTATCCAGCCAGATTACCACCACCATACAGTTCGCCAATCTTGACCGGTCTGCAACCTATCTCCTCTACATTGATCGTGATAGAACCTCCGATGGTACCGCTCTTATTATTACCACCAAAGACACGGTCGAAGGTACCGTTGGTGATATTCAGCGTCACATTGCCGTGAACATCGGCAGCCTCAGCACCACCATAAACGGCCTCAAGACCAGGGATACAAGCCATCAGCAACTGAGCCTCGGCATCCATTTCCGCACTTTTACCGCCACCATAGGCCTCTTCGACACAGAATGGGCAAGCGGTACCTTCGTCCAACATGGTCAGTGCCGTCTGACGCACATTACCCTTCGTATTGGAGCCACCGAATACACGCCATATCGTGCCGCCAAAGATGTTCACTGTTGCCTTGCCAGTTCCGTAAACATAATTATTGACGAAATCAGACTGCTGGCGTTCCTCCTTAGTATCATAAGTGCTCTCTACTGCCGAGTAATCATAGAATCCTACGTTAGCACCAGGGTTATCAGCACCGCTTGGTAACTTATCCTTACCATTACCTCCGCCAAACAACTCATAAATCTCGTATGTACCATTAACTGTTGTTTCTGTTGCTGGCGTAGAGGCTGCATTACCACCGCCATAGACTGTCTGGATACTTGTCAGTCCACAACCGTCAATAATAACTTTTGTAGAATTTGTAGTATTCTTACCATCATCATCCGTAGCGTTTGGATTCGGTCCCACAGGCTCATAAGCAGCCTGATTTCCACCGCCATAGACGGCATTAACATCATACTTAGTACCACTAATTATCTTCATCATATCGTCATCTGAAGTCTTGGCACTAATGGCAGCTATAATATTTGTCAGAGCCGTCTTAAGGGCTGTAACAGTTGCATCGTCATTGTCAAGGACTGCCTGATATTCAGCAACCTCTATACTTACTTTGTCCGCTATGACTATCTTGTCCGCAAGAATACGCTTTAATTTCGCAATGTAATCTGCATCAGAAGACTCACCCTGTTCCAGATCTTCATTATCCTTCGCAAATTTCGCTGCAATGTTTGTTTTCGAAGCATCACCATTTTGTGTCGCATGAACATGTACCAAGACATCGCCTCTAGGACTACCGTTGACGTTATTACAGCCAAATACCTGATTTACAATACAGCCCTTTGATGAAGTGCTAATTGGACTCGTACCATTATCTTCGATTGTTGTACCATTCAGGTCAACCAGCACATCACCCCATACATAGGCAGGCTTTCCGGCTTCTCCCAATCCACCGCCAAAGACCTCTTCACCGACACGTCCGCCAGTCAGACGAACGGTAGTGGTATGGAGTGTGGATTTCTTTTCTGCGTCAGCCCAGCCGCCCGCATTTTCATTAGCAGTAGCATCCCAGTTGTCGGTCTGCGTATCAGCCAAGGCACCACCGCCATAGAGATCCTTCAGAATCAGACCACCTGTCATGTTGACGGCTACGCTCTCCTTGACAGTACCAGCCTCACCGCCACCAAAGACAGAGCCGGCGATGAGGTGAACATTCTTATCTTCATTGTCTGCCGCAGGTGTTGTTGTATAGTCGATGTTCACCGCAGTCTCTCTGACATTTGCAAGACCTGAAGCAGCAGTGCTAACACCATACTCACCGCGGGCAGCACCAAATATATGACCATTTCCGTCACCATCATAGCCGATACGGCCACCAGAAATGTTAATGGTAGTCTTTCCGCTTGTGGCATCAGCACCACCGCCCACAGAACCCATAGCACCAGCGCCATAGACATTATGCACTACGTGACCACCGGTGATGTTGACAGTGGTCGTACCCTTTACAATACCAGCCTGCGGGTTGTACGCATCCTTTATACCATCACCGTCAGAGTCATACTTGTCCGTACCGCAACCACCGCCATAAACGTTGCCACGATAGGCATAAGCAGCACCTCCGTCAGTATCAGTAATACCTACAATACCTTTATTTATATCTACAATAGTATTCTGGAAGGTGTGGCCATTCTCACCACTACCATAGACAGAACCCTTAATCGTAGGACTCGTTGCAGCACCGGCATCGCCAATGGTGACATGCGTGCTGTAAACCCACGCCATGCGGTCATTGGGGTCAACAGCAGGGTCGCCCTCTGGAGTGGCTACGTCACCTCGTGATGAACCGAACACCATACCGTTCTCCTTACCGTCGCTACCTAAAGTGCCGCCGGTGATGTTGATGGTACAAGCACCTGTGTTTGCTGTTGCCAAAGCCGTAGGCATACCCGTGGTTGCATCATAGGTGAAATTACCCACAGAGCCGTATGCACCTCCACCATATACATTGTGGTAGATTCTTGTAGTCATATTCTCTGCCTGACTGATATTTACTGTTGCGTTTCCCTTGACATAGCCAGCCACTTTGTCTTTCTCTTTACCTTTACCGCCGCCATAGACGTTACCATACTCAACACAACCCTGACCTTCGGTACCGATAGTTCCGCTGGTGATGTTCACTTCCGTTCCATCGCCTTCTGTTCCGTCTCCAACGCCAGATTCCTCACCACCGCCATATACGCTCTTGCCAACGGTAGTCGTGCCATTGATGGTGAGGGTTGCCTTTCCTGTAACTGTACCAAGATTCTCAAGCGACTCCTCTGTATAGAAGTAATTTTTTCCTCCATATTCAAAAGCAGGTTTGCTTGTACTGACATCATCAGGAATTACAATACCCGATGGAATAACCTCATTGGTAGTTTTATTCTTATAACACCAAGTATAGGTCTTACTAGTGCTTGTAGGATCCGGATCAGGTGTAGGAGTAATAATACCTGTATAGACATTAAGAGTTGGTGCGGTCTTATCTTTATTATAGATGGTTACTTCTGGTACACTGGCTGAGTAGCCTGCGCCAAAGGCTGAACCAAGAACTTCTGTGTCGGTAAGCGTTGATGTCACATCGCCTATGACACCACCCAGGTTACCGCCACCATAAAAGCTTGTGAGCACTTTGCAGTCAGTAAGATTATTGGTAATAGAACCTGTATTGGTAGCAGAGAACTGTGCTGCATATAAATATGTTCGGAATATGCCTTTCTTAGCATCTGTACCTGTAGATGTGTTCACAATTTCCATTTCATAATCGGCCATATAGTTCTTGCCGCCACTGCGGTAGCCGTTGGGAGTATAATCGTTTAGCTTTCCTGTGGTATTCCAATTAAAGCCAGCTGTGACATCATTGACGGTGTTGTCGGCAGATTCATACTGCACATAGCTCGTTCCTCCATTTCCGCCACCGTAGTAAACCCCAAAGGTTGTGCCTGTAGCATTAGTGGTGACAGTCTTGCCCGATGCCATATTACCAAACTTAGGACCTCCACAATATTTGGTTATTTTGCTATTGTCAACAGTGACATTGATGCTGCCTGTAACAAGTTTATCAGCCAGTGTGCTACCACCATAGAACTCATTGATGACGGAATGATTAATTCTGAAATAAACATCACCATTGATACCTTCCTTAGCAGCAGCAGCTATCTGCTTATAATTACCACCGTCAATATAACAGTGGGGGGTATCTGTATTTGGTGTAACAGCATTATTAAAGTTTCCTGTCAGATAAAGGTTATTGATTCTTCCTCCGAGGACATTAACGGCACAATGGCGGGTAGGATATTTAGCGCCAGCGTTGACATGGGCTCCAGGCGAGAATGAAGGAATGTAAACATTACCACCTATAATGACATAATCAATATGGTCATCAGCAGTAGTTTTTGCTTTGGTGCCTTTACAATATTGATCGAAAATACCACCATTAAGAATGAGAGGAGCATCTTTTGTACGAGCTGCATTCCCGAACTCAAACTGTCCAAAGTGAATTAAAGACGTTTCGGTTACCTCGAAATGACCTAAAGGTAGATAGCAGCCCAATGAATAGTATTGTGTAGAGGCATCCTCCTTCATTGCCATACCCATTTCAATAACAGGCAGGAAATCGAAACGGATAGGACATATGTTCTGTCGATTGGTTTTTGTTCCCAACTGCCAGATTAGACTGTAATCTGGTTCGTCGTCAAAATCAAAATCTGCACTGATAATGGTGCATCCTTTGTCTGCAGTTCCTACATCATTTCCATCTGTGCGGTACTGATGATTACCAACTAAGACAATGGCTTTCTCATAGACACTACCATCGGGAATTTTGCTTGAGACAGAAGCCGTTTGGACAGTTTCACCATTACCAAGGCTTGAAGGGCGAGAACCAGCTGGCGCAAAGTGATAACCTATGTTTTTGTTCGGATTTGTATTATATGACATATAGACACGGTCATAACTATGGTCTGCACTATTATCAAGGTAAACAGCTTCCGCCCATTTAGCCGTTATAGTGATTGCCGATACTCCGTTTGGCACATAATAATAGCCGCCTTGAGCAAAGATACGCTCCTTGTCCTTGTTCGTACAATCGCGGTCAGCAAAGTTGTAACCATTTTGCCAATCTTTAACAAGAGTACCCTCTGTACCACCTGTTATGCTCGTGATTTCCCAACCAACAACAACTTTATCTCCATAGTTTCCGCCATAACGGCTAGCCCACTGACTTTTTTTCTCTTCTGCTGTAGTTCCAGTTATCTCTACAGATGGGTCACCAAAGATACTGTTGTAATAAGGCAACTGTATTTTACCATAGCAGAAGTCATTATTTTCAATATCCATCGCAGTGATAGTGATGTTTTTGCTGCTTGAACCACTAAGACTTCCTCCTTTATTGATGGTGACGGTGATACTTCCTAATTTCTGTCCCTCAGTGTCGGGCGCAGCTTTCGTCGTAATAGTATTTTCAGAAGTCTGGCGACTTTCCCAAGTCTTGCTAACAGGATTAATACGATTGTCGGGGTCTTGATTAATCGCTGAGTAATACTTTCCTGGAGCCTTCAAAATAGGATAAGGCGCTATGCTGGGGTCAAGTACCCATTTTGCCATCAGTGAGGCATCCTTTGGCACAGCTTGAACATCCGTGGTGGACATTTCACTTGGAGCAGATGGAGCACCTGCCCACCAACCGCAGAGTTCGCGATTGCTGTTCAGCAGGTAACGATAGTATTCATATTTGGTGAGATATTCTTCTTTGGCTGGCCATGAGCAGTTGTAGTGGCTATTATCTGCCAAACCTAAGTTTGCCTCTGCACGATAGAAGTCGTAGTTGTTGATACCGGTAGCTGTGTTATTTGGAATCTTATTGCCGCCATAGACCGGATATCGTGTTGCACCACTTGTAATATTACCATAGAACATACAGTTTACTATGGCTGTCTTAAGCTCAGTATATTTCCCGTCAGTAACTTTTGTGGTTGATGCAAAACCATTGTATCCCACGATGCCAGCTACTACTGTTCCTCCATTGACATTTGCAAAACTAAAACAATTGATGACGCGCGAATCATCCTTCAACCAACCGACCAAGCCACCACAATAGGCATCGGTGCTTGCCACTGAGGAATGTCGCACCCTATTAGAAAACGTGTTATCGTTGGGTAAGATGCCACAGTTATAGATACGGGTATAACCCTTCGCTTCACCAGTAATAGCACCCACATTGCCACTTTGGTTGATATGTACATTCTTAAGCATGACGTTCTTAACTACACCACCATCAACAATGTTGAAAAGTGGGTGGGAGAGTCCGCTAATGGTGTAGCCGCCTCCGTCGAATGAGCCTGTAAAATTAGTTGTGATTTCAGCGACACCACTGGCAGAAATATCAGAAATTAACTTGAAACACTTATCGGCAGCAGTGCCATTGTTGACATCCGTGATGAAGGTAGAAAAGTCTGAGTCTCCGCTTATCAAGTAAGGGTCGTCAGGAGTTCCTGAACCGTTCCGGAGCGTGATGGATGTCTCCTCTGAATCCATATAACCGCTGTGTTTGGCTACAGCAGTTACTGTAATTGGTAGTTGATCATTAGTGAAAGCAACAGGTACACTGTATAATGTCTCAGAACCACCATTTATAGAATAATATATAGCGGCATCTGCAGGCATAACGCATGAAATAGTAAATGTCATGCCAACTCTTGTAATGACAGGAGTGGCGCATTGAAGTTGTATTTGACCTGTGGATAAGATATTGGAATTTATCCATCCTTCCTTCACACCAATAGCCTTAATATACTTTCCTATAACATTGTCTAAGGGACCGGTATATAGGGTAGAAGAGGCTGTAGGATCTTCTGGTTCTGTATCACCAATTGTATAGTAAATTACGGAAGAAGGTGTAGCACTTGACAGTTCAATCATTCCTGTGGCGGAAATGGATTTTATAGGAGTTTCTACCTTTTGAATGGATAATGACCGTACCTCTGAAACATCGTAGTTATCTGCTACAGCTATCGCCTTTATTGTCGTTGGTGTAGAAATAATGGGTTTACTATCTGGATCGTATTGCTTCGTGGGATTGCTACCGCCAACGTGTTCCTTATCTGGTTCAGAGCCATCAGTAGTATAATAGATAGTTGCGCCAGTTGTAGCCGATACCATTGTTACTTCATTTGTGGTGTTGTCATAGGTAATAGTAGGCTTTTCTGTTGGAACCAGCACGAAATGCCAAGCTGAATTCTTATTTTTAGCAGTATAAAAACCAATTATACCGCCTGTCCATTGATTTGCGGATGTTGCAGACAAATCATCTTTGTTGCCATTCGATGGAGTAAGATATTTATTATTACCGCTTTTTTTCTCCTTTGGATATATATAATATGTAGTGCCATCGTCATCGCTTTTGATATAAAACAAACCATCGTTTCCGTCAGGCTTGGCTGTAGGGCCGAGATTTACCCTTCTACGAGTATCTGCTGGAGAGGTGTTGTCGTTTGCTACAAGATACTTGCCAGTGTCACGATGTTTAATGTAGAAAAGTCCCGCATTGCTACCTGTGGCAGCTTCTATGTACCATACAGCCCAAGAGTAGGTCTTAGTATTATTGGAGAAGCTCTTATATGTTGTTATCAAAGGCTTCTCTGAATCACCACCAAGATAGTTCTGCTCATTGACAGTAGCAGGGTTGGCAGGACACATATAAAAGTTTGCATTGAAATCGGAACCATTATATGGATCGATGCCATTATCGCCTGCATCATTACCAAGATAATAATATCCAGGCTGATTGAAATCAATGGTAGCGCCCCACACACTGCCGCTTCCTAATGTGAGCATCAGGAGCAGGGATATAGTGAGCCGTAATCTCGTTGATAGTGAGCTGTAATCTCGTTGGGAGTGAGCCGTAATCTCGCTGTAGGCATACTCTAGCCATACTCTAGCCATACTCCAGCCATACTCTAGCCATACTCTAGCCATACTCCAGGCATACTCAATGAGTATGGCTAGAGTATGGGTAAAGCGACGGAACACCGTTAGTAACTTATTGCAATATGTATTCTTCTTACTTGTCATATTATTATCTTACTGCTATCTTCTTTTGGATGCGGCCGCCATCGGCACGGACGATGTAAACACCAGCAACACCAATGTTCGTATCGATGGTCTCGCCAGGCTGGATGGTGAAGCTGGCAATGGTCAGACCGCTCATGTTCACGATGCGTACATCTGCCTCACGACGGAGTGACGAGTAGGCACGAACCACATGCGGATGAACAGAGATGATGAGGTCGCCATCGCCAAAGCCATCGCCCGACGGGTCTTTATCATCACCGAAGGCGAGCGACGAGTCGCTGCTGTCGAAGATGATGGAGCGTGTGTTCTGACGTGCATTATTGCTGGCAGCCAGGAAGTACGGACGGAACGGAACAGTAGCCACTGCCACAGGTGTAGCAGGCTCTGTCGTCGTCATCGCCATGTCGAAGCCATTACCGTCAGTATTCATCAGATAGCCCATCACCTTCTTACTCATATAGTTAGGCATAAACTTGTAGCCGTCGACAGCCTCTGCATCCAGCTCGTCATCGCTGACAGCAATGGTGATACCAGGTTCAGAGACGAAGCTGATGGTCTGCTTGTCCAGTTTAGCAGGAGCCGTCTCTGCCGTATTCGGAGCCGTCCATTCACCACTGAGGTCAAACTCACGATAGGTTTTTCCTGGGAATCCTACGATATATGGCTGGGCTGTTGTCAGCAGCGGATAGTGTTCAAGTGTGCGACCCGTCTCATAGTAGGTCTGATAGGTGTCCGCATGGGCATCCCGCTGCGTGTTCTTACTATAGTAGTAGTCCCACAGGAAGGTGTTGTTTGCATTCTTATCATCCTTGTCATCACCTGTAGCGTCTGGATAGTTGAAGGTGGCCTTGACAGTCATCTCAGCTGGAGAACCGCTAGGCACACTGATGCCCTTGTATTCATACAGCCAGTATTCATGACCTATCTTGGCATCGCTGCCCTCAAGAGACTGACTGCCGCTATAGAAGTGGGTTATCTCTCCCTTCTGCTGCGTCGTTACCAGTTCTGCGGTGAACGGCAGACTGACGGTCTCCCAACCCTTGGTCAGCGAGACATAGCTGTCGGGAACACGCTGGTACCACATGCGCTTGTCATCGTCGAACGTGTAGCTGAGCGGACAGTTAAAGTCCTTCTTGTCTACCAACAGGTGGTCGCTGGTGGCCTTGAGCTTGCCGCCTACCTGATGTACCAGATGACCGAAGACCTGCGAGGTGGGAGTGGGATCTGCAGCAACACGACGATAGTCGTCGCTTTCATCGTAGTAGCTGCTATACGCCGGCTCCGTAAAGTATTCCGTCAGCACACCATAAGTCTGGGCATTAGCCTCTTCCGTCGGAGCATATACCAACAGGTTAGGCGTCTCGTCACGGTTGGTGATGCTCTGCAGGCCGTCCTCGTCGAGCAGCGGCTGGTAGAACCATCCTCCACTGAGTCCCAACTTGTATTCCGTATCGTTGTGTCCGTAGAAGTCGATAGCCGTCATGTTCGGATAGGCCGTCTTTAAATCCTTGTCATTGGTACCCTTCGGCTTCGAGTAAGCCACAAGGTTCACATTCGGATTGAAGTGTGCCACATTCATCACACTTGACTGATAGTAGGCAGGAGCACGATAGACGCGGTTGCTCTCGTCAGTATTTGCCAGACGTCCGCTGTTCTTGACAATGCGTGAAGGCACCTCCTGATGTGGACGCTGATCGTTCCAGTCGTAGGTCAGCATCTGTCCGAAGTAGATGTAGTCGTCGGGCCATACGGGGTAGAAGTAAGTCTTTCCGTCACTGTCCGTAAACATTCGTTCCTCCTGACTCTCAGGTATCACACCGTCGGCATAGCGGAAGTCACCATCGGCATAGCGGTCCTCTACATAGCCTCCGTTTGCATAGACACCATCAACAGCCGACGAACAATATTCGGCATTAGCAACATAGTGCTTTGTCTGAGGCGTTGACAAAGTACCATCATTCTTGTTGATAGTATAGTACTTATATTCAGTACCCGAAGTCGTCTTCTGATCATTGTAACGCTTGAAGAGGTAGAAGCCATTCAGGTCGTAAGCCACCGTACCGTTGTAGAAGTCTGCCGCAGGCATCGGACGAGCCAAGCCGTGACCATCGCTTGTGGTGTTGTATTTCAACGTCTCAGGATAGTAGCTGTTTACGCGTTTGTATCCACTTGCTGTAGGATTACCAAATACAGCATAAACATCACTATCAGGCGTGCCTGTCGTATTGATCCAGCAGTTCTCCACATAGCCGCTACCCGTATCGGCAATACCTGCAGATGTGAACGTACCCGTCACACCGAGGTTATAGACATTACCACAGAGGTTTCCGAATAGAGAGTTGTTCAGTCCATCAATGTGGTAACCGTCACCGTGGAAGTTACCCTCGAAGCAGTTGGTATTATCACCTATTGGTGTCCAACTGCCAGTGTGGTTAACGTTCGTATGCAGGAAGAATTCCAAGTTCTGGCAGTCTCTCACGTGTTCGTTGAGCGTGCCCTTACTCAGGTCGAAGAACTGCTTCAGATGCTTAGCACCATCTGTAGCATCCGTAATGTATATCTTCGAATTGCGCTTCACGTCCTTGCGGTCCACATAATAGTAATGCTCGGTATCCTCCAGAACCTTCTTCAGGTTGTGGTAGTTGGCCACACTCACCTGTACTGTATTTGAGTAGGTCTCACCGAGATACGTCTTAGCGTAGTAAGCCAGGTAGTAGCCATTCTGATACCAGTAGAGCGGGTCGAATTGTGGTGTGTAGTCAATGCCGTTGATATGACTCTCGGCATCTGACGGCTTCTCGAAGAGTTTCCAGCCACCACCCGTTACCTCGTAGGCACCCGGTGTCACATGCGGTTCACGAATACCGACGAACGTACCTGGCAGCACTACCTGCGGAGCCTTGATGTCCTCAACAGTAGGAATACCGCTCTTGAACTGCAGGTGGATGTTCACCACGTGGCGCTCACTAATCGGGGTTACATGGGCACCCGACACATCGCTTTCCTCGTAGTTGTATTCATAAACTACGGTGATAATCTTCTCCTTCGACAAGTCGAAGATGTCCGACTCGCGGCTGACATAGAGCGTCGAAGTCTCTGTTGGAGCAATACCGTGGATGGTGAAATTCATCTGCCAATTCTTCAGAGCATTGTAGCTGTCGCTACTAATCACCAGTCCAATGGGCACCGTCTGTCCGTCGCTGTAGGTACCCGTTACAGTAGCACCAACGTTTGTTAAACCTGTTACGCTGACGCCTTCCGTATTCTCGCCTACCTTATATTCTTCACGGCAGAAGTAATAGGTCTTGCCTATATCACCAGTTGTGAAGTTCAGCGTAGCGATATTTGCCTGATCAGTAGTTCCCAGACTACTATATGTTGAAGCTGAGATAGTTGTACCGACGGCGTATGGTGAATTACCAATCTGGAAGGCAGTCTTGACAACATAGACATCGCCAGAAACCTTCACATCGATGGCCGAATAATGGCGTTTCTCATTTGGCAGTTTCTCGTAGTCCTCACGTGAATATTCCTGGTCGTGCACCAGTGTCACACCATTGTGAGTGGGATCTTCTGTTTCATTACCATTATAGGTAGCCCTGTAGTTCACAGGTTTCTTCAGTGAATAGCCAGTCTCGTTGGCTATGGCTGCTGCCTCGGTAGCTGCAGACGAGTCGTACTGGTACTTCTCTCCTTCACCGTGGATAATCAGTCCTGTAGCAGGATCCTTACTATAGTTCGGATCAATGAGCAAGTCGAAGGCATCGTAGTTGAAGGTGAAATGTTCACGGTCAGACTTCGACATCGAACACCATACACCCAGTCCACGATAGTTCTTGCCAGCCTCGTAATAGTCACCGCCATAGAGGCCTTCACCCGTACAGTAGTAGGCAGGAACGATATTGGCAAGAATATCCTGAGCTATCTGCTCTTCGGCAGCTGTGGCACCCTCCTTATGGAACCTGTTATAATAGTCTGTCTTCTCAGCTTCCGTCATACGAGCGCCAACATAGATAAACTCTGTCTTGCTGAGTGGGATGGTGCTGGTACAGATATAGGCAGGAGCCACATAACCTGTCATTGAAGCTGCCTGTGTGGCAGATACCGTACTGCCAACATTCAGATGAATGTGAACGTCACCCTCATCCTTGGTATATTCCTTAGTTACAATATAAGCACCTTCAAAGGTAGCCTGACCTGCAGGAATGTCTTCCTCATGATTGTCCACGATGTTCTTATAGGTGTTGTAAACATCCTCCGAGATAAGGTTGCTCACCTTGTAAGCACGCTGACCAAAGACACCTCCCGTTCCACTACTCAGATAGTATGTTGGGCCGTCATCATAACCCGTACCTTCTGTCTGTTTCTTTTCATGTGTTGCACTCTCATACTTCGTGTACCATGTGTTCCAGTCAGTGGGGTTATTTACCCTGTAGGTCAGCATATAACCAGTATCATGACCAAGATTGTTGGAAGAGCGGAAGACGAAGTCGAATGCAACATCCTGACCTGTTGTCGTATTATGAACATACTTCACAGCGGGTTTGCCCTCTTCCAAAACCTTTGACTGAGCAAGGTTCTTGTAATATTCGTAGGTGCCTTCTGTGTTACTATCTCCTGGCAACATCACATTACCATTAGCAACAGCAACATTGTCAGCGCCAACCGTGCAGTCAGCGATGGTGACGTAGGTCTGGTCTACAAACAGAGCCTGCTCAGACTTGGTCAGCAAGTACCATTCCCAATAGCTGATAGGATCATTCAAGTAATACTCTACATCGTTGATGACTATCTTCTTGCCCTCCTCCAGTTTCGTGCTTGGCGATGCAAAGTAAGCATACTTGTTCGGCATCACATTGAGCAACTTCATCGTACCGTGCGAAGCTGCCGTAATGGTCAACGGGATATCTACCGACTCACTATAGGCGTTAGGAGCACCCGTATAGGCCGAGATATACTGGTCGTAGACATAGACCGAACCCTTGATGAACCAGTAGTGGGCTGGTACGGCATCATCTCCGCTATACTTTCCACTGATATTGTAGCAGTCGTCGATGATAATCTGTGTGCCATGTACGAAGTTACCAGAGGTCTCCCATTCCACCAATTCTCCGCCTTCATAGTCAAAATCTTTACGCGTAATGGCATCAGCATTCAGAGCCGTCAGTGTGGTATGTTTCTTCTTGTCGTATGTACCTACTCGGTGTTCATTCTTAGCATAGACGAAACCACCACCGATACCAGGCTGCACATTGATCAGGTCAAGTTCAATGACACCAGTAATGTAACCCCAGTCTTTCTCATAGAGTCCCAAGTCGGTGCCCTGTACTTTCTCCGTATACAACTCCAGATATACACCAGAGGCCAGTGCCACCTTGTTCAGACTGATACCGTTGTTGCGCTTGCGCTCCTTGACATACTTCTTCTTCCAGTTGTAATAGGTGCGGTCGTCATCACCTGTTGGGCCGTAAGTATCTGTATCGGTATTGTCGGTTCTGCGAATATCTGTGTCTGCCATGAAGTGTACATCGCTGGTCAATGCACCCAGGTAGTTCACGATATTATAGATACCGAAGTAGTTGCCATGAATGGCTTTATCAAGATCATCAAAATCATCAGGATTCTGGTCATCTGGGAAATTTGCGACTTTTGTTTTGCCAGTCTTTAACTTCAAGTCACCAGTGGTCTCATTACCAATCACAGAGTGCTTCTGGTTGAGTGATACCTCACGCACACGGTTGATGGTATAGTTGGTGTGGTCCACAATCTCCGGCACACGATCCTGAGCACCCTGCATCACCATACGACTGCCGAACACACCGCAGAAGTCAGCACGCTGGATGGTATTCATCAGACGTCCGGCATAGACTGGCAATACACCATTCTCCTTCCAGTAACCAGTTTCAGGGTCGGTGTTTATCGAACCATCAGCATTAAAGAAGTTTGGTAACGTCGTACCTTTAAAAAGCGAGAAGATATCATCAGCTGTCAAGGTTGAGGCCTTGGTATGATCATCATCTTGAGGATAATAAGTGGTTCCGTCATTGTCTCTACACTGGTGGGTACACTGATATCTCAGCTCATAATAAGCGGCCTCACGGGCAGGCAACTCTTCATACTCTGCAATCGTAATTTCTCGCGCGATGGAATAGTAGTCTGTACCATAGTTGGTAATGTTCAGACCACGATAGCCGTCCACGAAGGTCAGGTTACCATCGCCATAGAGACCACCGGTATGACCGGTACCTAAAGTTATCAGGTCGCGATGATAGACATCGTTAATAGATGCTGTGGCATTACCAAATACCGTCGTGGTGTTAGCATATACGGTTGAAGAACCTGACGACGTGTTACCACCTGCAAACACGGCATTATGGATGATGATGCCTGCAGGATCCAAGCTGTTCCATTGGGTATCGCTGTTCTTGTTGCCCAACGTATTCAGATCTTCAATAGGAACGTATTGACCAGCCGTATAGCTGTGACCATTGATGGTGACATCAGACAAAGCCTTTGGATGCGGCTCTACCAGCACTTTGCAGTCCTCGGTCAGCACATATTCTTCCTCGTCCTTTACCCAGTTTTCATCGTCATCATCAGGCTTGGTACCAGGAATGTAGGATTCATCACCTTTCTTATATGCATAATAGTAACCCTCCCATCCGTCATCGTAGCGGTCACCATCCTTAATACCTACATAGAGTTCTCCGTCCTTCTCGTAAGCACTATATACATAACCTATATCGCCACCACCGAAGACATTGCCGAAACCTCGTTCCATACCCTTGTCAGAGCCTACCTCGCCACCGAAGATATGTACCTCGGTCTTTCCGAAGACATAACCATCGGAGTAGAGTGTACCACCCTCACCCAGGTTATTATAGCCTCGACCACCACCAAACACGTTGCGATGCACATGACCTTCGTAGAGTTCCACGTTAGCCCTACCAGCTTTGTAGATACCTTGCAGTGTACGGACACTGTTGTCCTGACCACTGGCATTGATAATACCACGTCCAACAGCTGCAATCTCACCGCCACCAAACAAGGCATTACGCACGTGTCCACCATACATCTTCACATTGGTGATATCCACACTACTGTTGTCGATATAGCCACCACCGAAGATACATCCACTATCATACAGGCGGTCCGTACCGTCGCCCGACCATGTCTCGTCGTGCAGCTTCTCCTGATAGTAGTCAGAGCCTTCCTTTATATAGTCGAGGTCGGTATCTGTTGTGGGTACGGCATCGAAATGACGATAACCGATAAAGCCCTTGTTGAGCGTAATATTCGTGGTTCCGAATACAGCACCACCTTCACCACCACCGTAGGCATTACGCTCGATAGCAGGAATACCATCGATGAAACTGGTACCATTGATCTTACCGATGGTGACATGGGTCTCACCAAGGATGTCACCCGTCGTACTTGCACTGATGGCTCCAGCGTGATAGCCTACACTACCTTCCCAACCACCGCCATAGACGTTACGGGCCGTACCGCCCTCAATATAGGCATTGGCAGAGGCGATAAACGGATTGTCGAAGTCGTCGGTAGCCACATTGTACTTGTTGTTCACCGAACCTACAGTACCTGCAGCATAGAGGTCTTTCGTCACCTTACCGCCAAGCAGGGCGATGTAGGTTGTTCCATGTACATCGCCAGTATTGGCAGTATTCTCATCACCCAGACCGCCACCGTATGCGTAGGCACCGCTAAGACTACCACCATACATATAACCGCAGATATCTGCACCTTGGTTGATGATAACATTGGTGTTGTATTTCTTGCCGTTTCTGGCTACTGCCAAGTTATTATCCAAACCTGTATCCGTATAGTCATCACCCAACGAGAGGTCAATAGTCTGTGGTTCCTGTGGCTTTGGCGTAGTGGACTTATCACTTTCAGACAACTCATTCCAAGCGGCAAGCGCTGTAGTATATGCAGCAGTAGCGTCAGCATCAGTTTGGGCTTTCCATGCGTCAACAGACTTCTTGTTCATGACACGGCCTAACTGTCCACCGCCATAGACCTCATAAACTCGAGCGGAATTATTCAAGTTCACCTCAGTATATTGTGACCACGTGTCCTTACCGTAACCAGCACCATATACTGTAGCATAATATTTGTTATCTTTGTCGTAATAGACTGGCGCATTGATGTTTACGTGTCCGTAAAGTGTGCGACGACAGTTGTTGTTGCCACCGTAAATACCGGAACGCCAACCACCCACGAGAGCGTCACTACTGTTCCAGTTGACGTTCGACTCATAGACGTCGCAAGGATATTCGTTATACAGACCATAGGCACCACCGAAGATAGCCTCAGCACGTAAGGTAGAACCTGCTGGCACGTTAACAACCGTACGACGGGTGACACCCTCCTGATAGCTACCGCCATAAACCGCCTTGATGTGTCCACTAAGCAGGTCGATGATAGCAGAGGCCTGGTCCAGGTCGGGCGACTCTCCGCTCAGGTCAACACCCATACCTACACCGCCACTCTCACCGGCACCGAATATCTCAGTATTCTGGAATGTCGTCATGGTCTGCGGCACGTCAACGAGGATATAGCTGCTGTTCTGCATCAAGTCCTCCTCTTCCTCACCGAGGTAACCCTGACCGGCACCATAGATCTGCTCGACAGCGTTCAGCGGGTTGTTAGTTTCATTAGGACGGAAATTGATGAAAGCATTATTGAGGAAAGGCTTGTGATAGCCAGTCTTTGCATGACCGCTTTCGTCGAAGTACTTCCTGAAGTAGGCATCCTTATAGTCATAGACACCGTAAGCACCACCGAAGATTTTCTCCACACGGCCCTGAACATATTCCATATAGGCTGAGGCGGTGAGCATATCGGTATTATGCACCTTGGCCAGTACGGCATCGTTGCGCACACGACTTGTGAAATCCGCTTTGCCAAGAATACTTCCGCCCAGGTCATTGCCGCCGTACACGAAGTCGCGGACATACGGGAAACCGTTGGTGCCGATATAAGTCTCGGTATGTCCGAGGATATCGGCATTACAAGCTCCTGCGAAAGAGTCGAAGATACGTCCGTTACCCAGGTTGATGATACAGTTACCTGCCACCGTACCTAAGAATCCACCACCGTACATGAACTCACACTCTGCGATGTCCTCCGTCATGTTGTTTGCCTTCGAGACACCGGCTATCGGGCCGTTCAGGTTGATATAAGTACTGTATTTCGCATCGTAGGTGTATTCCAGTTTGTCTGTTGATGTATTATAGACGCCCTTTCCGATAGCACCTTCCTCGCTGCCTCCGAATATCTGGAAGACATAGCCTCGATTCAGGTTGATGGTGGTACTACCCCAAATCTCCGTATCGAGACCCTTACCACCGCCAAACACATTCAGCGCAGAACCCAACACGTCCATTCCCTGCTCATCAAGGATAACGCCTGTATTTCGCTTAGTAATATGATATTCGTCGTTATCGTAAAGCTTTCCCTCACCATGTTCGTCACCTTCCACCTCATCGAATACGATATCACGATCGACTATGGAAGCTCCGATATTAATGATGACATTACCATTCACGACACCACTGTTATAGCAGCCGCCATAGATATTACCGCCCTTCAGACGACGGTCAATATCATTATCATCACTGGGGACGGGCGAAGACAAGACACCCGTAGTAATCGGGGCAACATCCAGGCCAGTCGAAGCGCTGATGGTGTTCCACTCCAGGTCCGTATGATCGGCATTCCAACGCTTGGGTCGGATTTTCAGACCATTGAAGTTCAGCTGTAGCTTGTCGCCAATAGTTCCCGCAGGAGAACCTGCTGGAGCCGGGTCAGCGTCACCTAAGAGTCCACCTTCGTAGAGAGCGTTAAAACCTGATTGTGGAATGACGAAAGCACTGTTACAACCACCAACAACCTTGTCGTAGATAATCACTTTGTCGTTGAAGTTAATGGTCGTCTTACCATCAGTAATCATGCTACCTACGTTACCGCCGCAGTAGAACGAACCAAACTGGGTCGTATAAGGAATGTAATCGACGCCATCACCTTTCGCTATGCTCTCAAAAACAACGGTAGATTTCTCCTTCATGGCGCAGCCCTCCATGTATTTGGCAAAGACATCTGCATCCGTCAAATCCATCGAGTTGAACTTGGGATAATCAGTATCGATACCAGTACGTGCAAATGTGCGCAGCACACCTTCTCCTCTGCCCTCAGCATCTGCCTCATTGTATTTAATCATGTTCTCGCCATTGTTGCCGAGGAACACATTGTCAATGATGACGTATGAACCAATCTTGATGTGCGTTTGGTCACCAGAGCTTGCGCCTTCAACATTCTCGCGCAGCGAGGCACTGTTACCTCCCACATAGAGGCCGCCATCCACGATGGTAGGATTAGCTGCTGTTCCTCTAACAAGGATAGACACCTTCTCGGCATTAGGACGTACTTTATTGAGGGCCGTAACAGATAAAAGCTTACTATCTGTTATAGCAGCTTTTTCTGCTGCCGTCAGAACCTCATCAGGATCATAGTAGAAGTCAGACCATTTGGGATCATCCTTCAGTTTGGGGTTGTCTGTATAGGCATACGAACCATTACCACCACCATAGACGTCGCCGTAGATATGGGTCAGGATACCTACGGTGTTGCCACCATAGACATTACCGGAAATGTCGTTACCGCCATAAACGTTGTTGATGTGACCTGCCACCACTCTGACACGTGAAGCGTAACCAGCAGGAATATTATTAGGATTATCTGCAGTAGGCAGTTGTACTTGGGAATAAGGCACCGGTGTACCGTCGTCATACAAAGGCTGTATATCCGCCTTACGACAACCGCCATAGACATTGTCGACCACCATTCCTGCACCTTCAATTTGCAGCAACAGGCCCTCTTGACTGGTCATACGGCCCTCGTTACCTCCACCATAGAGGTTACGGATTCTACCTTGTTGCAGATTCCATCGAGGACGAATAGCCATATCTGCCTTGTTGTTACCACCAAAGAAACGTCCAATTTGGTAGGCATCACTGCTGGGGTATGAGAAGGTGGTGTTGATACCCATCTTTTTCTCAAAGCGGTCGTTGTTCAGCAACTCGCCAGTGTTATCAGCATTCGGATTGGTGTTATCTATGATACTATTCACCACCTCGCTCGGATTGTTCAGGGCGATGACGGTTCTTTCAGTGATAGTCGCATTGTTGCCGCCACCGTAGGCATAGACGATAGAACCACCCAGAATCTCAAGGTAGGTCTTGCCAATATCAGGCAATGTAGGTTGGTCTTTATCCTCATAGACCTTAATGGGAGTAGCATCCTTTGTCCATATTTCCCACTTACCAGAGGTACTTGCACTGGGATTCTTGACCGTATAGTCACCATTGCTACCTCCGAAGAGTTGTCCGATATATGTCTTTTGATGATCCTTGGTAGAGATACGTATAAAGGCATTCCACGTTGCGTCTATCTCATTCTTTTTCTCGTCCTTAGTGCCTACTTCCGTCAGTTCCGTTGGAATGGCGTTAGAAGTTCCGATGGTTCCGGCAATATCGTTACCACCATACGCCTTGTCAATAACGATATACGAAGAGGCATGCTCACCGTCGATATGCAGGAAAGCACTTCCTCCCACGTTTGCCTGACGGGCACCACCATAGACGTTGTGCAGGTCGCCAGCATAGATATTAACAGTGGTCTGACCGCCTAAATTACCAGCATTACCACCACCATACACATTGCCTCCAATGGTAATCTGTGCCTGCATCAGCGATGCAGACAAGCACAGCAGCAATAGTATGGTCGTTATCTTCTTCATCTATCTTTTTTCTCTATCTTCTTTAACTACTGAATAACAAACAAATTATCCAAATCCTTATGCGACAACACATACAGGTATGTCGGATTGACTGTCAGGTTGATCTGTACCCGTTCTCCACGTTTGGCATTAAGGGCGGGAATCTTATTGGTTGACGTACAACCTTTACGTATCAGGTTGTCCTGACTGTCGTACACGTCGTAAGTGCTGACCAGCGTCAGGTCGTTGGACAGGGAGGGAGCAAAACAGGCACTGACCTCGATGGGTGTCGTGCTACTCAATGCCAGGCCCTCAGCATTGTTGAATATCTCTGCCTCACAGCTACCGTCAGTCGGTGTGTAGGTAGCAGCAGTAATGGGACTTGTTCCATCCGTATTATGGGTCAGCGTCACAGTGGCATTGATACTTGCATTATCGGCTTTTAGCTTCATGGTCTTCAACCTGATGGTACGCACCTGGGCATATTCCGGATGTGTTATCAGACTGAAGTTCATCGAGGCATAGAGGTGGTCCATCAGCAGATACATGAAGAAATTGTCGTTGGAATTCGCCATGTACCAACCGAACTCTCCTTCCTTCAGACCATCGTCCGTCTCATTGACACCTGTAATGATGCAGATGTCGTCGGTGGTGATGGGCTTGATGCCGTTGATGGTCAGGGTAGTCAGGGTAGCAACGCCTGAAGAAACTGCAACATCGCTACTCATACCTTCTGTCTTGGGCATATAGCCATAGACAGTATAGTCCTCATCAGCCTCCGCTTCAAAGAAAGCAAACCATTTCGAGGCATACCTCAAGCGTTCCTCTTTATAGGACGAATCACCATCCTTTATCATATAGATGCCCATATCCGTCGTCTTGTCTGGGGTGTAGGCAGTGAAGCCTGAGGGAGCAGCACGATGGTTCGCTCTGTAGTCCTGGAAATGGGAAGTATACAGCATCAGCTGTACCTGCTTCGCTACAGACGCTTCTTCGCCCGTAGTAACCGTCTGTGCTCCGGACTCGTCCGAGGAACAGGCGCTTAGCAGCATGGTCATGGCTACCAGCAGGATGCCTAATACTTCTTCTTTCACACTCACTTCTTTTATTGCTACCAATTAAAAAACTCGTAATTCATGGTTTTGATCTCCCAGTTCTTGACGTAGACGGTCTGTACCTGCAACTTGCCGCTGCCGGCATAGTAGGCATAGACTATCCAGGTGTGGTTGCGACTAAAATCACCCGCCTGTTGCATCTGGAAATCGACAGTCTGTTCTGCACCACCATTTACCGTATAACTTATCGTACCTGCCAGTTGCTTATCGGACTCGCGCAGATAGATGGGACCTTTTAAGGTTACCTCAGGGTCTGGTTGCTTACTGGCAGCCTCGCTAATCAGGTTCTCATAGGCCTGGGCATCCTGATTGAAGTAGATATAGTCCGTAGGGTCAGCTGTTTCAGCGATGTCATCGATAAAAGAGAACAGTTCTGCTTCAGATTCATTGTAGGTCAAAGGCTGTGTCTTATCGAACAGATACTCCACGTCGGGAATCATCCCTGCGTTCATCTTGATGCTGTTGATGCTCACCTTAGGCTGGCCTGTCGTCTTGGCAAAGACAAAGCGCAACTTCGACACGGCACGCGTCAATTGGACAGTAGATACCTGACTCATGCTTCCTATACGCAGGGCAGGAGCATCGCCCACCACCGGCTGTGTGGTCAGCTTGCCAGCCATGGGCAGACCCTCCGCAGGCACTCCTACCGTCAGGGGAGACAGTCCGAACTTGCCCTCTACTATTTTGGCTCCTGCCATCAGACCATCACGGGTTGTCTCCTTGTCCAATGTGCCCACGCCGCAGTTCCCCGATTTGACGTTGGCTTGTACATAGACATCCACGTCAGGTTTGCTGGCAGCGAATTCGTCACTGACGGGTATCTGGTAGAGTGCACCTTCGCCCGTGTTCAAGGATGCTACCTCAGTCGTTTCTAAATAACCTACATAGTTGCCCGTCTGATGCTCGTATATCCACAGCTGCAGGCTCTTGATTTCTCCCTCAGCAGCGTCGCTGACATCCACGTTGCCCACGGTAGCGCGACGTTGCGCAGCATTTTTCTTTGCTGCCACAGGTTCTGGAGCATAGACATATATCGCCAGCGTCACGGGCTTTTTATCCACGCCACTCTCCTGCTCTTCCTCGTCGTCCGAGGAACTGCAGGCAGCGGTCATCAGCAGCATCATGCCGCTTAATAGCCAGATGAGATATGGTATATGTCTGTACTTCAATTTTTCAACTTTTCAATTTTTCAATTTTATAATTCTACATTGGTGGTCGTGGCCTGTATCCACTTTGTCACCACCTGTACGCCCACCTCCAGACGTGGCGCCAGCAGGTCGGGCATGCTGGTGTAGGCATTGGCGAGCGAGGATACGCTCATAGACATCGTCGTCGTGTAGTCCTGCGTAAACACACGGTTGGTATAATCCTTGCCCGCCTCTTTCTTGTCAGCAGGGTCGATGAGACCTATGAGATAGAACCGTGTATTGGGGTACACGGTACCGTCCTTACCGGTAAAGGAGCTTCCTGTTTTGTTTTCAAACTCCAGAATGACGGGCACCTTCTCATCATCGTATGACTGCAGCACCAATGTATTGGTTTTGTAGCCTTGAGTCGCTATACTCGTATTATCTACAGTAGTCTCGTAGATGAATCGTCCGTCGACATCGGTCTGTTCGCCCCTTGGTTTCATGTTATGTCCAACGGTATGTTGACCACCGATAATGACGCCTTTCAGGGGCAGATGGGTCATGTCGGCATTTGTTACAGGCATGTCCTTGGCATCCCTCAGGGTTGCAGCCATGCTTGTCAGTGTCAGTTGCAGATTGGCTACGCCATACTGCAGGGGTTTCTCCACGGCAACGGCCTTGGTCTTGTTATTGACAGCTGATGAGCCGTTATAGTATGTATCCAAGAAAGCGTCCCACAATTTGTCGGTAGTCTGGTAGGTTGCCTTCGACACTTCCTCCGTAGAGGTGCGGATGGGACTGTCGGTAAAGAACACCAGTTCTGCAGGATAGGTATAACGGTTGATACCGTTGATATTATCGAGCGTAGTGGTGGTGGTACGTACACAGAACTCTACGTTACCTGTTTCCTCATTCTTCATCCAGCGGATGACGGCTGCTCCGTCGGGCAGTCCAATAGAGCGAGGATAAGTAATTTGTTCGATATTATAGTCTGTTTCGTCAATAGAAACTATCTTATTTTCGATATTAGTGATGATGGCATCGATAATATTCTTGATGTCATCGCTGACAGCAGATTTTCTTTCTAGTAGCACTACTTTCAGTGCAGCCACAAATGCCTTGATATTGGCTGCCGCACCACTCATCAGTCCCCCATCATCACCATCGGAACGGATAAAGTCCAAGTAGTAGCTCTTCAGCGTAGGATCGGTCGTCGTACTCCAGCCTTCGGTATTGGCTATTCTGGTCATATAGTTAGCCAGCGCAGTGGCGTCGTCATCTATTTCTAAGGGGTTACTATGCATAGATACCAGACTGAACGTAATGTTCTCCGTCTTAGTACGGATGGTAGGCAGGTCGCTCAGTTTGCCATTGATGGCAGGGTTTGTATCTACTGGCTTCGACTTGCCATAGACCAACATGCGGTTGGTACCCGTCATCAGTTGACAGTGGTCCACGTAGTAATTGTTGTGGTTTTCTACGCGGTTAGGGTCTTCCGCAGCGCCAACAAGATCAATCAGCGGCTCGTCAGTGACTGCCACTGACGCATTGTTAGTGTGGAAAGGAATAGCCACCAGCAGTTCCATGCCTTGGAACGTGGCAGCTCTACGAGTGTTGGAAGGTGCCTGACGAGGCTTCATGGCGCTGTTGCCAATACTCATCAGCAGGTCTACCTGTTTGGCTGTTGGCTGTTCCATCCCAAGCTCATCAGATATGCCGTCATTGGTTGAGCATGATACAATCATCATGCCTAACAGCATAGAGTATAGGATGTTTCTGATAGCAGCCATCGCGCGCGTTCGTTATTTTAAATACTTCACGATACCACTACAACTCAGGATTGTAGGTACCGCCGTTGTTCCATTCGAGCGTAACACTGACACCTACGGTGCTGTCGTAAGGTCTTACGGCACCTTCGTCGTCGAGTTCGCCTTTAATAATCTTCAAGTCTCCCGCCTTCAGAGGTTCGCTGATGTCGAGTATGGTTTCCGTCACCTTTCCATCGGGTTTGGTGAGATACACCTTAAACTGCCAGAGGGTAGGATTCGTCGACGCCCGTTTCTTGACGGATACCGGTGCGGCATCTCTTGAAGGGAAGTTAACAGAACAGAAGCATAGCAGGTCGTTGCCTGTCTCTACTTTCTGTGCTTCTATCAGTGTAGAGGTACTCTCATAGACATAGGTGCTGTCTTTGATGAGGAAGTCATTGGCAAAACCCGTGGCATAGACCTTGATGTCTGTGAAGGTCTGTCCTTTGGGGTTGAGCACCAACGTTGCGGCACTATTGGCCATATACAGGTGGACATTGAAGGTCTGGTCTACGCCCTCCAGCACCTCCATGGGTTGGCGGGCAGTGAAGAGTCCTGTAGTGTGGGAAGGAAGTATTCCATTACCGCTGGACACTGTGGGGGTGGCCTGTTGCAGTGACGACGTTACGCCCGACTTGTCGTTGGCAAGGTCTACTATATTATTGTTGGCGATGTTTGCCACTGCCAGGTGCATGTATTTACGCATGGGCAGTGTGAGGGTGTAGCTCGACTGGTTAGCATCCATAATGTGCTGGTCGTGCTGCAGGCGCTCCATCTTTCCTTCCGTATCGTAGAATGAGAGATCTACATCGTGGGCGAAGTCGCTGAAGATATCTTTCAGATGCGTCTCAAGGGCATTAGCCACGCTGAGTTCAGTCATCGTGGTCAACTGCGTCTGCAACTCCGTCGTCATATTGGTCACCAGTTTCAACTGGTACCCCATCTGAAACTGTTGGTCGTCATAGCAGTCCGACAGATCATCATCAATGACGGAGCATCCCGCCATCAGCCAACAGGCTGACAGCAGGATTCCCATCATGAAAGTATTTCTTCTCTTCACCTTGTTGTGTGTTGTTAAAAATTAGTTACCACCAATGATAACATTATCGAATGTCAGACCTGTCTCCCACTTCAAGTCAACAGACAGACCTAATGTTACAGAACTGCTACGCAGGTCGGGCACGGTCAGATAAGCGTACTTCAGAGAATTGACACCAATCTTGAAGTTGGCCGTTGTCATGTGATCCTGAATGAACACACGGGGAATGGTATTTGTGGTGCATCCGGCATCATAAGGTGGCAGGGCGTGGTAGGTGGGAAGAGCAGGACCTGTCATAGAAGAAGGATCAAGCTCACCAATAAGGTAGAAATTGCTACCGTCGGCAATCAGGTTGTCCTTACCGAAGAAGTCTACACCTGAATTATTCTGAAATTCTAGAGCCACATAGACCTTAGGTTGTGTGTTCGCAGGATCCGAAGGAACTGCAACTGTCATATCCTGATAATTGTCAAATACCAGGGTATAGTTGGGTTCAGAAGTACTCGTTGTGGAAGCAGGTATGGCACCATTATTTGTAATCTGATTGTCGTAGACATAACCCTTCCTGTAGTTTGGATCAGTATCCGTTGTCTTAGGCAGGAAATTCCAACCGACCTTAGGCCACTGGTCACCAATAACGACACCCACCAGTTTGAATGAGGTTCCAGTTACAGTGATTGTCTTGTCATCCTCAACAACACCATAATCTCTCTGCTGAATAGCCTTGTTATTATCCTTTAATGTCAAAGTATTGTAACCAACGGTAGCGCAGAGCAGTGAAGTACCGTAGTTGATGTCGTTCTTCATAGCTACGCTACGGGTAGAAGATTGCACGTGACTCACCGACCAGTCTGCAGACCAACTTGTTGTTTCCTCAGTATTCCACAAAGAAACAGATGCTGGGTAGTCACCTACGACATGCTCTGTACCAGATACACGAAGCGGGCTGTTGCCAAAATAGCAAAGTTCAGCAGGATAGTAATAGTCATCAACGGTGAAGGTCGTACCTCCCACTGCACTGGTATTGTAGTTCTCTACATAATAGAATTTCGTACCGTCCCATTTAACATGAGTTGCTCCCTGTGGCAAATTAAACTGCGCTGGATAAATCCCCAAATCAGTAACTGACATAGTGTTGATATGACTAAAGGCGGTAGAAGCTGGTTTGGTTCCTGCTCCTGAAGGCCAGTAAGAATCATTGCCTATAGCGGTTATGATAGCACTCGCCTCTTTGAAAGCCACACCAGTTACTGAGGCTCCATTTGTAGGAAGTGTTTCATAAGTGAAATATTGGGCAAGGTGTTGACTGATTAAATGAGCCATGTATTTGGCAATCGCTTCCTCCTTGTTGGTCGGGGTAGCACAACGTACCGCATTGACAATACTCCAAAGGCTCTGAATAGTCGCTTTCAAAGCAGGTCCAGAGGCATTACGCAACTCAGCTGTTTGAATAGTTGTCATTTCCTTATAGGCGTTACCTAACTTCTGTTCCAACGGAGTGATATCCTTGGATGTAGTAACGGGGCTTTTTTCACTATTATATGCAGACCATAGCATACCTGGCACATCCGTAGCAGCAATATCAAAACCATAGGGAGGAATACCGTCTCCTGGGGTTGCGGTAGCAGCAACAGCAGCGTCACCACGATTGGTGCTGATAATACAAGTCAGGGCAGTAGCCAACAGATTTTGTACTTCCTGAAAACTCGTCTTTTGGGCTGCTGTCAAGCGACGACCTAATTGGAAGTTGACGTTAGCCAGATTGTCAGTAACAGTGAAGTCATCCAGATGACCATAAGTATTATAGCCCGCAGGGGTGTTATTCTCGTTAATTGCCTTACCATAGAACAGCATGGTATTTGTGTTCAAAGGCAATGACATCTCCAAAACACGACGTGAATTATCATTATCCAGTGTAGCAGCAGCCACTATGCGTGACATGTCAAAAGATTTATTTGCTGTAGCCGCTGCAGATAGAGAATTTCCATCGTCATCCTGCTTAAAACACATGATGTAAGAATTGTCTATGCCACGAAAATCATTGGCACTTAAAGAGGAGGATGCCTGAGTGGCTACTCCTGACTGACGTGTGGTAGCTGAGCTGCCATTCGACACATTGAAAACAAATTGAGTGGTTACCTCATTTTTGTTAGGATCATAAGTGGGGTTGTCCTCCACCTTGGAATTCTCTGCTACCGAGTCGTCAGACGACGAGCAAGCAGTGAAACCGATTGTGCCTGTAAGTGCTATCGCACTCAGCAAGGCGAAGTTGAAATACTTTTTCATCATAATTCAAAAATGACTAGTTATTACTATTTTGATTTCGTTTCTCTAATTGTCTGAGGTTGTTGGCAGCATCAGCATCACCATTGGCAGCTGCACGACGGAAGTGCTCAAGTGCCTCGGATTCTCTGCCGCAGTACCACAGGGCTACACCCAAAGCATTCTGCGCACGCTCGTCATCGCGTACCGCATTCAAAACACCAAGTGCTTCATGATGGCAGTCACTGCAGTCTGTACGCAACAGCTCGACGGCATGATTGATGGTGATAGCCACCTTGTCCGTCTCTGCCTGATAATAGACACGTATATAGCCTGAGTTACGCTGGTCTCTCAGGATGTGCTGCTTGATATAGCTCCATGTGCGCCCACCATTCATCCGCTTCAGTTTGCGTTCACGCATGTTCAGGTCGTCCTCCTTGTCGATGATGGCAAGTGCCTGACGCATCTCCTCGGCATATTCATGTCCAGACTCAGCAGTTGCAAGTTCTTCCAACTGGCTGCGGAAATCATCCCAGGCTTCACCGCCACCCACTGTACCGAAGAGGGAGTCGGGCAGTTGCAACTGTTGCTGCACATAGCGCTGAAGGGCCATAGCACGATCACGTCCTAACTGTTCGTTATGGGCAACAGGACCTTCAACAGAGGCAAGACCCACAATCTGAATTTTCTTCACGTCAATCATGCTGTCCACCATGATATGATGGGTAATGTCGATAATCTGCTTGAGCACCTGCGCATTATCGCGGAAGTCAACAAGCAGCTCAGTGCGGTCAAAGGGGAAGTGCACGTTCAGTGCCCGCTGGTCCTGACGCATCTGTCCGGTAGTTCCTACATGTACCTTCGACAAAGCGGGTATGAAGACAAAGGCCTCTGTGACAGGCTCTGGCTCTGGTAAGACCACAGGCTCCAAAGGAGTCTCCAAAGGAACAGACTTGAGCGGACGACCAGGGATGTTATAGACAATATTCAGGGCACCCTGTGGCATCAGCAACACCTTGTTCTCGTCCTTCAGTTTCTTACCGCAATGACCACACTCATAAGTCTTGAATTTCGTATATCCCACAGCAGCACCAATCACGGCCTCAATGTTCCAATAACGGCCCAATGCCCAGGAGTATCCATAAAAAGCACCAACGGCGCCAAGGTCACCCTGGCGTCGCAAATCCTTATCCAGATGCATATTGTAGATAAGGAGCTTCACATTGGAAATATTGTAGTGGGAATATATGAGGTTACCACCTATGAAATGCCCCGTGTTAACACCCTTAAACCAGTATCGCACGTCGGGCGACAATAACAGATGTTTCCATTTGGTATTGACATCATCATCCGAAGGCCAAGGGCGAAAACCTGCCGTAAGACCTGCCGACCAGTGGTCTGACAGCCGGAAACCAAAGCGTAGATTGGGGGTCAGCGTAGCATCATACAACAGATTATTACCGATGGTCATATGGAATGGTTGCTGAGCATTGACAGCAAGTGAGAAGGTCATCAGCAACAAGACCGCTGATGCAATTTTTCTGATATATGTGAATATTTTAGGCATTTCAAAGTTTCTGATTGACGTAAATATTTGTCGACAGTAAGTGCAAATTTATTAAAATTTTCCAAAACATTATCCTTTTTCCACCTATATTTAACATACTTTTAACTTATTTTTACCTCCTCCGCTTGATGTGTTAGCCGAATTTAACATAAATACTTCAAAAGTCCGATCTTCCAACGACCTTCCTAAGTTCTCTGACCTAAAGGTACAGAGTGTGGCGTTGCAATCCCAAATTCCTTAGACATAAGAAAAATCTGCGCTTTCTGCGAGAGAAAGAAAAACATACGACTGTGGAATATTATTTCTGCATTTTTTTCTTTTTTTGTTTTCGTATGACATTTTTTTACTATATTTGCACCCTGAAATGAGAATAGATATTGATGCGCTAAGCCAGAAAGGTCTTGTACGCGAAAATAACGAAGATGCGTTGGCGGTAGGTGGCAACATCCTGCGAGATGATGCTACTACCATTACCGTCGAGCTCCAGAAGAAAGGATTCTTCTATCTGCTGGTGGCTGACGGCATGGGCGGGCACGAGAATGGCGAGGAGGCCAGCGAATACACCCTCAAGACCATCAAGAAGCTGTTCAGCCAACGACTGATGAGTGCCGACACCTTCGAGGAAGACCTCAACTATGCCACCCGCAACATCTCGTTCTCATTAAACTGCGCAGCAGCCGAACGCGGACAACGTCTGCCCATGGGCTGCACACTGACGGGCCTCATCTGGTTCTATGGACATGTATGGCTTGTGAATGCCGGCGACAGTCGTACCTACCGCTACCGTGATGGTTCGCTGCAGCAACAGACCATTGACGAGACGGAACGTGGCATCACAGGAAACCCCGATGCCGAGAAATACCTGTTGAACTGCATCGGTGGTGGTATGGAGGGGCGTCTCACTATTATCAACATGGACGGTAAACTGGTCACCGACGACATCATTCTCATCTGCTCCGACGGTCTCACCGACATGCTGAGCGACGACCAGATAGAAAAAGCCCTCACCAACGGTGCCACTGCTGACGACCTCTACCGCATGGCCTGCGAAGCAGGTGGCATCGACAACGTCTCCATCATCCTCGCACGTATCAAATAAAAACTGCTCGAAGGTTCACCTCCGAGCAGTTCTTATTATAGCAGTAGTTTGTCTTACTTGATGGCTATCTTCTTGCCATTGACGACATAGATGCCATGCTTCAGCTGGATGACCTCGTCAACTGTCATGTCACGGCCCACCAAGGTTCCATTTACACGATAGACATTCACCGTCTTACTGTCACGGAAGAGGGCCTTAATGCCAGAAGCAGGTGTCCACGTAGCGGTGTACGTACGATTACCGATACTTCCCTTGGCAATGGTCACTGTCATCGTAGCCTGTGTCAGGTCAGTACCCGTCCAACCAGTGAACTCAAAGCCTTCCTTCGTCGGGTTCTTCAACGTGATAGCCTCACTCTCAATGGTATACTCCACTGGGTTCGTATCTCCCTGCTCTAGAGAACCGCCATCAAGGTCATAGCTAATGCTATACGTGACAGGTGTCCAAGTGGCAGTGTAGCTGCGTGCATCAATGCTACCGGCAGCGATGGTCACCTCCATGGTAGCTGCCTCAAGACCAGTACCCGTCCAGCCTGCGAAGGTGTAACCCTCACGTGTCGGATTCTTCAGCGTGATAGCCTCACTCTCAATGGTGTACTCTGCGGGGTTGGTAACACCCTCAGCCAACTGACCACCGGCAAGGTCATAAGTGATGGCATAAGTAACAGGCGTCCACGTTGCTGCGTATGAACGGTCACCGATGCTACCCTTGGCTATCTTAACCTCCATAGTGGCTTGCTCAAGACCCGTACCCGTCCAACCAGCGAAGGTGTAGGCTGTACGCTCAGGATTGGTCAGCGTAATCTCCTCTGTCTCGATGGTGTAGGTAGCAGGATTCGTCTTACCCTCAGGAAGTGCGCCATTGGCCAAGTCGTAGGTCAGGTTGTAGGTGATAGGTGTCCATGTAGCGGTATAGCTACGTGCATCAATGCTACCGGCAGCGATGGTCACCTCCATGGTAGCTGCCTCAAGACCTGTTCCTGTCCAACCTGCGAAGGTGTAACCCTCACGTGTCGGATTCTTCAGCGTGATAGCCTCACTCTCAATGGTGTACGCTTCAGGGTTGGTAACACCCTCAGCTAACTGACCACCGGCAAGGTCGTACGAAATGGTATAGCTGATGGCAGTCCACTGCGCAGTGAACGTCATGTTGCTTCCAGGTACTGTAGCAGGGACGACAGGATCCCATCCGGCAAAGGTGTAGCCAGTCTTTGACGGCGACTGAGGCACAGGGACTGTTTTGCCGTATTCCAGCAGAGCCTCACGGACAGTCGTACCATCGACCACAAAGGTCATCGTGTACTCATTAATCTTGTACGTAGCCTCATAAGTCAATGCATTGTTAGGCATCTTTTCTGCCAGGTTCGGCACCCACTTCACGAAACTGTAACCTTCCTTCTGTGGATTCTCAGGCGGAATAATCGTTGAGTTGTAGTCCTGCAAGGCGGAGCGTACCGTATCACCCTCGCTGATGAACGTCAG
>JAEEGG010004805.1_pt1 | contig 32576 bp, 29 predicted proteins | sample 9134161 | NCBI WGS metagenome assembly JAEEGG01 (sample SAMN16246543, study PRJNA631951) | gut metagenome | biome: gut microbiome; feature: rumen; material: CR-attached | host: Bos | place: Iran: Karaj | collected 2018-10 | reverse complement strand
CTATGTCCGAATCGTGAAAAAGAAATCGTTTGCAGAATATAGGGAATTGTTTACGTCAAAATTTTGGGTGCTAAATGCGGGCCTTGTTGTTCCCTGCAAACGGAAAGGACAACTTTACATGGATACGTGGCATGGCGACCGGGCTTTTAAAAATGTGGATAAGACATCGGATGGAAGCTCCCTGCTTTCTGAAGCGTATAAACATGTGGATGTTATTTTGTCTGGTTCGGATTACGGTGATGAAATTATTCGCCGTTCATTAAATCCGAATGCAGAAATCTTGCACTGCGGTTCTCCTCGCAATGATATATTGTTTCAGGATAATGCATTTAAGGTGGAATCGATTCGCAAAACTTTGAATTTAGAACGCTTTGACAAGATTCTCACGTACGCTCCGACTTTTCGAGGCAATGGGCTGGCAGCGGATTTGTTGGATTTTTCATATTTGGCAGATGAACTTGAAAAAAGAGATGGGAAAAAATGGGCTGTTTTAATCCGTCAGCATCATAAAGTGAAAATGCAACCGGAATGGAAGAACGATTCTCGGATTGTTGATGCCTCTAAATATCCAGAAATGCAGGACTTGCTGCTTATTTCCGATATGGTTATTTCGGATTATTCTTCCTTGGTGGGCGATTTTGTTTTGATGAATCGGCCTGTAGTATTGTATGTTCCTGATCTTGATGATTACAAGTCTAGTCGCGGTTTGAATTTTGATCTTGAAAAAAGTCCTTTCAAGTATGCGCAGAATGCCAAGGACCTGTTCCAGATTATACTTGATTTTAAAGAATCGGAAGCCGTTGAAAACTGCAAAAAAATTCTAGACTTTTATGGGCATGTTTGCGAAAATGGAAATGCTTCTGAACAAGCTTGTCAATGGATTCTTGATCGAGTATGAGTAAATCTGTATCCTTCATTCTTCCTGTTTATAACGCTGAAAAGCATTTGGCTCAGTGCATAGAATCGGTTTTGGGCCTTAAGGATTCAATCGAATGGGAACTTGTTATTGTCGATGACGGCTCGAAAGATTCGAGTTTGTCAATTTGCAATCGGTATGCTGAGGCTGATTCCCGAGTTCATGTGCTACATGTGGAAAATGGAGGTGTGAGCCGAGCTCGCAATTTGGGATTGCAGAATGCTCGAAATGAAGTCGTCACGTTTATCGATGCCGATGATTGGATTGATGCTTCTGCCTTTGTGAAAACGTTTCAGTCGTTTGTTCAATTCGATGTCGAATTAGGCATTGTTCCTTTCTATAGTTCGGAATCCGGAAAGATCAAGGAAAATCCTTTAGCGTTAGGTGCGGATAGGATTCTTTCGCTAGAGGAGAAGGATTATATCCTTAAACGGAGGCTTGGGGCGGGTATTGACTTGAATGGATATGTATGGCGTTGCTTTTTTTCTAAGGATCTGCTTGCCGACATAAAATTTGATGTATCCTTGAAATACAATGAAGATGTTCTTTTTTGCATCGAAACGCTTTATAAAGCTTCGAAAGTTGCTGTTGTTAACAATGCTTATTACTATTACCGAGTGAATTTAGAACAACTGTCTTCAAATAAAGGAACGTATTCTTTAGAAAATCGCATTGCTGGATGGCGTAAAATAAAAGAATGGGCCGATTTAAATGATGTCGATTTTGAATTCGCATTGATGCGGAGGCGTTGCCCGATTTATGCAAGGAAATTTGCATTGGCGGCAATCAATAATCGTGGCTTTGAACGGATAAAAGCTTTGTGGAGCATCCATCGCGAGATTCCTAAATCGGAAATATGCCAATGGAAAGCTTCGTTTTTGGGAAAATCATTCGTCCCTTACGTCTTGCTCCAGAGATTCCATTTGGGGTTCTTTGGATATATTTACCTCTTGTTTCGATTCTTCTGAAGAAAGTATCCCGCCTGTGAGTAGTCCGATGATAAGATAGGTGTATGCAGATGCGTTTCCCATGTTTCCGGATAACACAAAAAATAGAGTCATGGCGAATATTTCCAATGCGCCAGAAATAGCCATTTCGCTTTCGTTTCTTCGCTTGAAAAAGTATATGAAAATCCAAACAGAAAGAAGGAAGTACAAAAACAGGCCTACGAACCCGTAATTGATAAGCTTGGGGAAAAGGATGGATTCCATTCCTAGAATGTCTTCGTTCTTGATTCTGTCCCCATAGGCATCGGTTTCAAAAATATATTTGGTCAGGTATCCGACGCCGTTTCCGAATAAGGGCTTTTCTGCAATTTGGATGACTGAGAAAATCAATTGCTGTTCTCGCAATTGTAAAGAACTTCCTCTAGTTTCTTGCGAGAAGTTTTCGATTACTTGCTGAATGCTGAAATAAGCGGTCACGACAAGTGCGAAAATCATGAATGCCTTTATAAGAAAGTGCCATTTTCTCGTAAACCAAAACGTCAGTGCGATGGCGGAGCAAAGCATTCCGGTTCTACTTCCGCTGAGCAGCAGATTGGTCAAGTATATGATGACAAATGCGATTTTCCATGGAAGGCTGATGTCGATTTTTTTCAGCATCGGGAAGAAAACGAGGATTATTCCGCAAAGGAGGGTTCCATAGGCTGTTGGATACGTCGTTGTCAGCAATGTCCTTGTACGCCATGCGTCGCTAGCATTGATGTTTGATGAAAGATCGTAAAAGCCGTCGTAATATGGAAATGCGGAACAGATGAACTTGAACGGATAGTTGGCGTTGAACAGTCCTTCAAGTACGCCGAGAACACCCAATATGAACATGATTGGAAATAGTTGCCGCAAAGTCTTTATGATATCTATTTTACGACCGATGATAAACGATGCAAATAAATAGCCGTATAGTTCAATGACATAACGGGCTAGAACATAATATTCTTTAACGTCAAATTTGTTGTTTGTGTAGACGGTACAAATAAATGAGATAATTACTAGTAGTATCGGAATTTTGAAGGGAAATTTTTTTATAGACTCGATGAAAAAATTGTAGTCTTTTGTGATTTCGATTAAAAAGAATGTGTAGAGAAGAATGTGTTGTGGCGAAAGTTTCGGGGAATTGATAATCCAGATACAAGAAGGAAAAAGAAGCGTTCCGATAAACAATGCACAAAAACGCGCTTCAGTATCCTTGTACAGCAGTATAAAAAAACAGGAGGCGAAAATGGCATAGACTAGAAAATCAATCATAGCGTGATGAAAATATAAAAAAGTTTCTATTTGCGCAAAACAAGTCTTCGGAAAACTATTATTTTTTATCTATCTAAAAAGGAAGGTGTAAAATGAAACTATCAACCGTTTTTTTTGTAATTGCTGGACTCCTTTGCTCTCCTGCGCTTGCTGAAAAAATTACGTATGCGACGTGGAATATTCGTTATGCCAATGCGAAGGATTCTGCCAATGGTGATGGCTGGGGCAAGCGCGCTCCGAGGATTGCCGAGGTAATCAAGTTCTATGATTTTGACATAATCTCTATGCAGGAACCGGATAAGAATCAGGTGGCCGATTTGGTGGCTTTGTTGCCGGAATACGATTATGTACAGGCCGATTCCATTTATTTCCATCCCATTTTTTTCAAGAAGTCTCTTTTTAAAAAGCAACAATCGGGAATGTTCTGGTATTCGGAATCTGGAGAGCGAGGCTCAATTGGGTGGAATGCAAGCCAGATTCGTTATTGTTCGTGGGCAAAATTGATGCCGAAAAAGGGAAAGAAGCCTTTGTTTATATTTAATGGTCATTGGGACCATAAAAGCTGGGATGCACGAAAGGAATCGGCAAAGTTGACGGTAAGAAAAATTAAGGAAATCGCGGGGAGCGGTCTTGCGATTTTCTCCGGCGATACCAATGTTGAACCGGACAAGGAACCTTACAATACGATGCAGAGATCGTCCATCCTTATGGATTCCAAGAAGGCAGCAAAGATCGCTTACGCCCCGAATAATTCTTTCAACAACTTTGATCCTAATACTTACGGCAATTGGCAAATTGACCACGTCTTCGTGAGCCCGACATTTAGTGTCTTGAGGTACGGAGTGTTGAACGAACGCTATTACGACGGAAAAAAGTGGCGTTACCATTCGGACCATTTGCCCATCATGGTCGATCTTGAGTATAAATAAACGAATCTGCTGAATTCGCTGTTAGCCGATGGTTTTGACTTTTTGTTCGACTTTATTTGTGACGGCCTGCTGAATTTCTGAAAAATCCATACCTTTGTATATGTTTTTTGATGTCATCAGGCCGTAGTTGGCGATTTTTTCACGAAGCCTATATTTGAAAAGCCTAAATCCTTTGTGGCGGAATCCTAGTTTGGTGTTCTGCCATTCTGTTTTTTTGTAGAAGAATTCCCAAATGGATTTTAGCGGGTTGACGCATTCTCTGTGCCAGGGCTTCCTGAAGCCGGTGTAATGGATGAGGCTTGGATTAGATAATGCCTCACGTAATTCTTCGAAGTGGCTTTGGCTGATGAACTGGTCCTTTAGCGGTTCAAAAAAATGTTCTTGTAAATTGTAGCGGATAGGTAGTTCTGCAATATGCCCGTGGAGTATGACGTTTAAGGCGTCCTGATCGTGATATTGGCATACATCCTGATTCTCGGCTATGTATTGGAGCGTTTTTTTCTGGATGTCATTTTCGCGCCACCATTTGAGATTGATTAGCATGATTCCGGCATTGAAATAATCGCTGTCTTTGGGAAGCGAAAGCCGGTTCAAAATGCGGATGTCGTTGCAGCGCATGTCTGGAACCGCAGCCGAAGCGAATCCTGCAAGAGGAGTTTCCCAAAGTTCCTGGATGGAGTCGGTGCAAATAACGTCTCCGTCAATGTAGAGAACTTTGTCTGTGTCCTGCGGAAGGATTGAAGGGAGAAATAGTCGGTTGTATGTTGCGAGAGAAACGTGTTCTCCGGGACGGACGGGACAGTCTTTCAAATACGATTCGTTAAGACAGTAAAAGGAAATGCTGGAATGCTTGTTCCCGAGATGCCTAGATAGCTTATCTTTAAATTCCTGGCCTAATTTTGTGGAAATGATATTGTAATGAATGCTCAGGTCTGGATTGGTAAGCCCGATGGATGTCATGAGGACGGATGTCGGCATGACATAATTTTCATCTGTGCAAAGAACAATTTCTAGCATGAGGAGCCTTTAGGGGATTTTATATCCTGCTTGATTTCTGTTGTACTGACTCCTTCAGTTCTGGGAAGATAGATGACGTCGCAGTAATCTTTAAGGAAATCGAATTTCCCTGTCCAATCGCTGCCCATGACGAACAAGTCGCAACCGTATTTTTGAACATCGCTTATTTTTTGTTCCCAGTTGTCTTCACGGATAACTTTTGTGACCATGCGGAGGGCTTCGACAATTTCTTTGCGGTTTTCAAATGGGACGATGCATTTTTTCCCTTTCAATGCGTTGAATTCGTCGGAGGAAACCGCTACATATACTTCTTCTGCTAAATTAGCGATTCTTTTGAGAAGACGCAAGTGACCGATATGGAAAAGATCGTATGTCCCGTAGGTAATCGCTCGCTTGTATTTTTTTTCGCTCATGGTTCAAAAATAAAAAACTTATGGAACGGTCCAGTAACGTTCTTGCTTGTCTTTACGAGTTTTTGAGAGGAAAAAGGCAAAATTGTCCTTGAAAAGCATTCTGTGGTGCTTTAGCCGGGCTATGATGCCGTCATTTACTTTTTTGGGGGCTTCAGTATAAACGAGGTAGTTCAAGTTTTGGAGCGAATAGCGCCTATGCTTGACCCATACGGTCCAGAGGCGTTCTGCCATGAATCCAAAGATTCTCTTTTGGTAGGTGTCGTAATGGCTGATGTCAATACGCTTTTCGGCTTCAAAGAGAATCGCGAAAAGCCATTCGCAATATTTGTCGAATTCGTTCCATGGCATGATGAACATGTTGCAATCGTAGAAGTAATTGCAGCCGAGTAAAACGTCGTTGAAGGCTTGGAGGGATTCAGGAAACTCTTCACGCACGATGTCGTGAACGATTCGCAAGTCGGAACTGTAGTGGGCGTGTTCGTAGCTGCTTGCGACGGACGATTTGAGGTGGGCCTTGGGAGTTGTGATGACTTTGTTTGCAAAAAGACAGAATTCGATTTGGGGCGTGTCGAGTTTGTATCCAGAGATATTCTTTACATCTTTGGGAATGCCGCTTGCGGTGAGTCGAGTCTCGTTAAACGAAAAAAAACGGCGATAGTGGTTTAGCCCGATATACTGCAATTCAGGATAAATTTTCTTGATGTTTTTCCAAGCCCAGTAAATTGCGGTCAACTCGCAAAAACTGCGGTTTTTGCTACTGATGTTGTCGCAAGGCTCTCCGTTCAGTTGGTCATCGCGCTGGATTCCGAGACTCATGTCAGAGAGTGCCGCACCGACATGAATCGGTAAAAAAATGTTGTCCTGAGGCAATTCGCAGGGCTTGTGGCAACAGACTAGGATTTTTATTTTGGAATCGTCAAGCATAGAAATAACTTAGAATTTTTCGATATTCAGCACTTGTTCAATGACGGGGGCCATGTCGTAATACTTGTACTGCGCCAAGCGTCCGCCGAAGATGACGTTTGTCTCTTGGGCGGCGAGCTTGCGGTAATCTTCGGCCAGTTTGTTGTTGCGCTCGTCGTTGACGGGGTAGTAGGGCTCCATGCCTTCTTTGTACTCGGTGGAGTATTCTTCCGAAATGACGGTCTTGGGAACATTATAGACGTCGGCGCCGAACATTTCGAAATGTTTGTGTTCGATGATGCGCGTGTAAGGCTGTTCGTGCGATGTGTAGTTGACGACGGCGTTCCCTTGGAAGTTCGGCGTTTCTTCGATACGCGTCTTGAAGCTGACTGTACGCCAATCGAGTTTGCCGAGGCTGTAGCCGAAATATTCGTCGAGGGCTCCCGTGTAGACGAGCTTGTTCGCAATCTCTTGCCAGTTGCCCTTGTATTCCGCAAAGAAATCGACGCCAGTGCGCGTTTCGATTCCTTCCAGCAGTCCGTCGATGAGTTTGTTGTAGCCGCCGATGGGGATGCCTTGGTACTTGTCGTTGAAGTAGTTGTTGTCGAATACGAGCCGTACTGGGAGGCGCTTGATGATGAACGCAGGAAGGTCCCGGCAATCTCGGCCCCATTGTTTTTCGGTGTATTCCTTGATGAGTGTGTTGAAGATGTCCTTGCCCACGAGCGTGAGCGCCTGTTCTTCGAGGTTTACAGGCTCGCGGCCGTTCAATGCCGCGATAGCTTCCGCCTTTTGCTCTTCGATTTTCGCGTGAGCCTCTGCCGGGGTCGTAACGCCCCACATCTGGTAGAACGTGTTCATGTTGAACGGCAGGTTGTAAAGTTTGCCCTTGTAATTTGCGACAGGGCTGTTCGTGTAGCGGTTGAATTCGACGATGGAATTTACGAAATTCCATACCTGCTTGTTGCTCGTATGGAAAATATGGGCGCCGTATTTGTGGACGTTGATGCCCTCGGCATTTTCGCAATAGACGTTTCCGCCAAGGTGCGCGCGCTTGTCGATGACCAGGCATTTCTTGCCGGCTTTGCGAGCTCGGTATGCGAAAGTCGCTCCGAAAAGGCCTGAGCCTACGATGAGGTAGTCGAAATGAACCATGCGATTACGCCTTGTCCGAAAATTTTTTACGATAAAGTTTCTTTAGGAATGTCCTTGGGGCGAGAGTCATGCCTTTGAAAAAATAATAGATTTTTGTTCTCAGGTTGACATAGTCCCAGGCGTTGATGAATGTTTGGCTAATGGCTCGGCTGATGAGTCTATGGTCTATTTTGGGAAAATTGCGCTTGAGCTCCATGAGGTGCGCCGGGTATTCTTTTAAACGCTGGATTTTCTTGGACTGATCCCACGTGACTCCACCCGGTTGCCTGCGATAGACGGACATCTTTTTGTTGAAACAACGGATCTTGCCCGTGTGGGCGCATTTTTCAACAAGGAAAATGTCGCCGTTCATGATGTTGAGGGGATTTTTGATGGGATAATCTCTTACTTTGCGCAGATAGACCATGGAGGCGGTCGGAACGGTCCATTTTTCGAAGAGTTCCGTAGCCGTATATTCGCGGTCTTCCATGGGGGGATAAACAGAATCGACCGCCTCTACACCGGGCTCGTTCTTGATTTCGGCGTCGTGGAACGTCATGGTGTAATCGGGATGGCTTTCGAGAAAATCAATTTGCGTTTGCAGTTTATGCGGATCGATCCAGTAGTCGTCCCCTTCGCACATGCCTACATATTTTCGTGTAGTGAGCGAGTCCATTACTTTGGTAAACGAGCCATCGTTTTTGGACCATTGATTTTCGGTTTCTATGTAGGGCTTGATAATCTTGGGATATTTGGCTGCATAATCGCGAATGATATCGCCAGTTCTGTCGTGGGAGGCGTCATCGTGGGCGATGACTTCAAAAGGAAAATCGGTTTCTTGAATCAAGAATCCTTCGAGACATTGGGCGATGAACTTTTCTTGATTGAACGCCGTGCAGCGGATGCAGACGAGCGGTTCGGCATTTGTCGGCCATTTGGCCATGATTTCATCTTGAGTTCTTAACAGCATTTTTTTTCCGGATATCTGAATTGCCAAATATATTTATATGAGTGGAAATGGTCAATGTACATCATGGGCTATGGGCGGTGTGTCCGTTATTTTTCTAGATTTGGCGTGAAGATAGATTCGTATAAGGTTTAGCATGGCAAAGACTGTTTATCTAGGAATGATTGGTGATATCATGCACCCGGGCCTCATCAATATAATCAATGAGGGCGCCAAGTACGGTGACGTGATGATTGGGCTTTTTACGGACAAGGCGATTGCGACGCATAAGCGTCTCCCGTATTTGAATTACGAGCAGCGCAAGAATGTCATCGAGAATATCAAGGGCGTGTCAAAGATTGTTCCGCAAGATGAATGGAGTTACGTAGAAAATCTGAAGAAGTACAAACCGGACTTCATCATCCACGGTGATGACTGGCTTTACGGCCCGGACAAGTACATTCGCGACGAAGTTTTCAAGGTCATGGAATCCCTGGGCGGCAAGGTGATTGAAATCCCCTATACGCAGGGCATTACCTCAACCGGACTCAAGAAGGAAATGGAATCGTTGGGCACGACCCCGCAGGCGAGGCTTTCTTCGCTGCGTCGCCTGATTGCGGCCAAACCGATCGTCCGTATTCTGGAATCGCACAACGGCCTTACGGGCCTTATCGCGGAACACACGAGTGTCGAAGTCAATGGTTGCGTCCGCGAGTTTGACGGCATGTGGTCTTCGTCCTTGACGGATTCCACCAGTAAGGGCAAGCCGGATATCGAGGCGGTGGACCTTACGACCCGCTTGCACGACTTGAACGATACGCTTGAAGTGACGACTAAACCGGTGATTTTTGATGGTGATACGGGCGGAAAGGTGGAACATTTCGGTTTCACGGTCCGCACGCTCGAACGCTTGGGCATTTCGGCAGTCATCATCGAGGACAAGGTGGGCCTCAAGCAGAACTCCCTGTTCGGGACGGACGCTATCCAGACGCAGGACACCATCGAAGGCTTCTGCACCAAGATCCGCGCGGGCAAGGACGCCCAGATAACGAACGACTTCATGGTTATTTCCCGTTGCGAATCCCTGATTGCGGGCAAGTCCGTGGACGACGCGCTGGAACGCTGCCACGCCTATGTGGCTGCCGGTACCGACGGCATCATGATCCATTCCAAGGACAAGAGCGGCGAAGACATCAAGGAATTCTGCAGACGCTTCCGCGAAAAGGATGCGCACACTCCGATTGTCGCCGTGCCTACAACCTACAACCAGTTCACCGAAGAGGAATTGGCGACCTGGGGCATCAACATCGTCATCTATGCAAACCACATGCTGAGGTCTGCATACCCTGCCATGGTGAAGTGCGCAGAGTCCATTCTGACGCATAGCCGTAGCCTGGAAGCCTCCAACGACTACTGCATGCCCATCAAGCAGATTCTGAACCTCATTCCCGGAACGATGAAGAAGTAACGGTATTTTACCTATGATCAGTCCGAAGTTTTTTATTGACACGCTCGGCTCCTACGGCATTGACTTTTTTGCCGGAGTCCCCGATTCTTTGCTCAAGAACATCTGCGCCTACATCGCCGACAACAAGGATGCAAGGCATAACGTGATTGCCGCGAACGAAGGCGCCGCCATCGGGCTTGCCGCAGGTTACCACCTGGCTACGGGCAACATCGGTGTCGTGTACATGCAGAACTCGGGCGAAGGCAACATCATCAACCCGCTCGCGTCGCTCACCGACAAGGAAGTCTACAACATTCCCGTGCTGCTCCTCATTGGCTGGCGTGGCCGCCCCGGCGTTCACGACGAACCGCAGCATGTGAAGCAGGGCAAGGTGACGACCGGCATCCTCAATACGATGGGCGTGAACTTCGATGTGCTCTGCAAAGAAGAAGACAAGGCCGCTAAGCAGATTGCGAAGGCCGTGAAGACGATGAAGGAAACGGGCGAAGTCTACGCGCTCGTCATCGAGAAGGATACCTTCGAAGATTACAAGCTCCAGAGTGTCGAGAAGAACGACCTCACGATGAGCCGCGAAGATGCTATCCAGACTGTGGCCGCAGCACTCGGCGAAAAGGATGTCATTGTCTCTACGACGGGTATGATCAGCCGCGAGCTCTTTGAATACCGCGCCCAGAAGGGCGAAGGCCACGAACGCGACTTTTTGACGGTGGGTTCCATGGGACACGCATCGCAGATTGCGCTCGGCATTGCGATGGAGAAGGACGACCGCAAGGTCTGGTGCTTCGACGGCGACGGCGCGACCCTCATGCACATGGGTTCCATGGCGATTGTCGCGAGCAAGTCCCCTGCAAATTACGTGCACGTGGTATTCAACAACGGCGCACATGATTCCGTGGGCGGCCAGCCGACGGTTGGCCTCAAAATTGACCTGCCGTCCATCGCGAAGGCGGTGGGCTACCGCGATGCTCTGACTGCCGACAGCCAGGAATCGCTTGCTGTTGCGCTCGAAAAGCTCAAGGGCATGGAAGGCCCCGTGCTCCTCGAAGTCAAGGTGAAGAAGGGCAACCGCAAGGATTTGGGCCGCCCGACGACCACACCTATCGAGAACAAGAACGCACTCATGGAGTTCCTGAGGAAATAACAACTACACCTAGATTTAGAATATGGGCATTGAAGATGAAAAATAATCTGTATGTCATAAGTGGTGCTACCGGCATGACCGGCAGCGAACTTTCGCACCAGCTGCTGAAAGAAGAAAACATCGTTGTCGGCTTTGACAACTTCTTTGCCAGTTCCATCGATACGGTGAAGGACTTGGTCGGCCGCGATGACTTTATCTTTTTTGAATACGACATCAACAATGCCGAACACATGGCCGCTGTTGCCGACAAGGTAAAGAGCCTCAAGGGTTCGTACTCTGGCCGCCTGATATTTATCAACTGCGCCGCAGTGGTCCACACCAAGCATTTCTACGAAGTGGAACACACGTTCCAGACGAACGTCATCTCGATGAAGACTTTCCTCGAAATGGCCATTGAACTCGGTGCCGATACCTATATCAACTGCTCTACCTCCGAAGTGTATTCCATGCAGTCGTGGAACGCTAACGGCGGTGTTTGCGAATCGGACTTCTTGGTCATGGCAACGGCCGAACATAGCCAGCGCACGAGCTATGCTGTCGGTAAGCTCCTTACGGAATTCTTCATGAAGGATGCCGTGGACAAGGGCAAGATCAAGGGCTGCTCCATCCGCTTTGCGAACGTATACAGCAAGCATGAACGTTTTGCTGACCACATTATCCCGCACATCATCAATAACCTCCTCGAAAAGCCCGAAGTCACGTTGCTCGAGAATTCGAAGGTCAACAAGCGTACATTCCTCCACAATATCGACAGCTGCCGCGCCGTGATGGAATTGATAGAATCGCCCGAGGCTCTTGACGGTACTGTCTATAACGTCGCGACCGAAGAGGAAATTTCCATCGTGGATTTAGTGAAACTGATTGCGAAGAAGATGGGCATGGACGACGTGAAAATCAAGTTTGAAGGTTACCGCAAGTCCGACCCGGAACGTCGCTTGCTCAATACGGATAAAATCCGTACGCGTACCCACTGGAAACCGGTCGTTACGCTTGACGAAGGCCTCGAAATGTGCGTAAAGAGTATCGAAAGATAAAACTTTTGATATGTCCGCGAACTTATGGAGTAAGATATGGAAATCCTGAACAAGAAAATTGCCTTGCTCAAGTCCAAGGTCGAAAAGAACGAGACGATTACCATCATGATTATCGGGCTCGGGAGCGTCGGTACGTTCCTGCTCGACTTCTTGGTGAGTCTCCGTGACCCGCAGCTGAAAATTGTAGTTGCCGGCCGCAATGCCGCCAAGATGCAGATGGACGTGAACATCGTCCGCACGGCAGCGACAATCCGTCGTGAACTGCGCAGTCAAATTGAAATCCTCGGTGACTGCGACCTGAACGATGTCGACAGCATCGCCGCGACAATCAAGAAGGCAAAACCCGACTTTATCGTGAACAGCAGCCGCGTGTATTCGGGCCTCAAGTACGGGAGCATCTCCTGGAGCAACCTGCGCGCTTACGGCATCTGGTCTCCGCTTTCCATCCGTTATGCAAAGAACATCATGGCCGCTTACGAGAAGGCTGGCTCCAATGCGGTGACCATCAATACTTCGTATTCCGACGCGGTGATTCCTTGGCTCAAGTCCGCCGGCAAGACGTACTTCGATTTCGGTAGCGGTAACCTGAACCACCTCATTCCGCGCATGAAGTTCTTCATGGCCGAAAAGTACAACATCGACAACCTGAACGATATCGACGTGACTCTTGCGGTAAGCCATTTCCATGACGTGGTGATTTCCAAGGAAGGTCACGCCGAAGGCCAGACGCTGCTCTTGAACTTCAAGAAGGATGGCAAGGACTTGCCGTTTGACCAGGCCGAAGTACTGGCCGCCTGCTCCATCCCGATGCCGGTGGACCAGAAACGCAACATGATGAACGCTTCGAGCAACTTCAACATTATTGATTCCATCTTGACGGCTCTTCGCGAAAAGACGGTGACCAAGGTGCATGCGCCCGGTGTCGATGGCGAAATCGGTGGCTACCCGGTGCTCATCGATGGTGCGAAGGCCGAAGTCTCGTTCGATACGGCACTCTTCAGCATGGATGACATGCGTGCGGCGAACCGCAAGTCTATCTACTGCGACGGTATCGAGAATGTGGAAAACGGCACGCTCGTCTATACCGACGAACTCGTCGCGAAGGTGAAGAAGGCATTCAACGTCGACCTGCCGAAGCGCGTCGCGTTCGAGGATATCGAAAAGACGGCTGACTTTATCATCAAGAACATCATCGAGCCGTTTGCTCCGAAGAAATAATCTTTTTTTCTGAATATGAAAACAGACTTTGCGTTTAACTAGAATATTTAATGGATTTTTGAACTTATAACATGTTAAAGAGCATGTCTAGTTCTTTTATTCTTGCTTCTAGGGTGTTTTTAAGCATTATAATCGCCGTTTCATAAGATTCATTTTCATCTCCAACAAGTCCATATGAATATGTTATGGGCCAAAGAAGATGATTGTAATCGTTTGATACTTTTAGATTGTTTGATAATGAATCAATGTAGTCAAGTATAAATGGTATCGTTTTTTTATAATTATCCCATTGTAAAAGAATTTGGTTTTTAAACGAATTGTTACTAATGAAATCTTTATATAAAAAACCATAAATATTACGAAGTCCTCTTTTTGATGCTGTAAAGGTTCCGTAATCGAAATCCCAAACGGGGCCTGCTGTTAAATTCCCTTTATTATCTATATAGGAAAAAAAACTCTTTGGCGATTGTATTTCTGAATTTTGTGCTATTTCGTTAACAATGAAATAGTCGACAAATGAATTTATATTGATATGTTTATTTTCATATTGATAATGGACGGATTCTATGAAGTTGTTTATGAATGTCTGAATTGTTTGAAATTGTTCATCTGTTGGATTTTTTGGAAATTTTATAATTGTAGGATATTCTCCAATTGACGTTCTAAATTGAAATTCTTCGTCATAATGTTTGTCAAATTCAAGCAAATATCCATTGGAATTAAGATTAAGTCTGTTTTCAGTTACTTCAATTTTTTCGCAAATGTAATAATTACCAATAAAGGTGTCGTTAAAAAAAACATCCGCAAACCGTCCTTGGGGAACCCAATTTTGACTTGTTTTGCGGGCGATTTCTAAAGCGATGGCGTTTCTGATCAAAGTTCTGTCTCTATAGTTTGCAAGCATTACCCATTTTTTTGCTTTGGGCATGCCAAGAAAAGCTTGCTTTTTGCTGAATTTTATAGTGTACGGCTTTTTAGGGTATGTCCATGTGGAATTCCCTCTTCCTTTGATTGTCAGATCCATCACTTCACTTTCAGGAGCAGTCTTTCCCCAGATTTGCAATTTGGCCGGAATTTCTGTTTCGCGATCTTTAATTTCTTGATGATTCTCGGTTTCAATCACGATTCTGGGAATGCCTGCATAGGGGTATTCTGTGTCATCCAAAGGTAGGTAATCAACTTTGGTATTCCAATATTCTTCAGAATTTGTGGTGTTTTCGGCGTAGTTCGCATAATCTACCCCATCACTGTTGCTGCAGGCGCAAAGCAGAAACCCGATAATGATTCCCAAGAGTAGGGGGAGTGGTCTTGCTGTACGATAACGCATATTTACAAATATAACTTATTTTGTAAACTGCTGTTAATGTCTTTTTTCTTACCGGCTTTGATTATACGTCAACGGGGGAAATCCGCTATTTTTATTATAGGCTACTTGTCAGCTACCCATTTTTGTACTGCGTTGCCATTTGACATTCGGGAAGACCTCCGATGCGGATTCCAGGATGCCCAGGTGCTTGTTCGAGGTGAATAGGCGCACCCCCTTCAAGCCGCGTTCCTTCAGGCTTAGCAGGACCGATTTCCTGCATTCCTTGCTCTCGCTCGCGCCTTCCGCCGCACCGAGGATCTCGCGGTAGCCGTCGCCGTCCACGAACATGTTTCCAGCCTCACAGGAGCTCGGTGACGTCCTCCACGCGGCGCACGGATACGCCCGCCAGGTACATCTCAATGAGAGACTCCTTCACGGACGATTCCCTGCGCCTGTAGCGCTCTATAATGGCTGTCTCGAACGGGGCCAGGCGCAGTTTCGGGATGGCGATGTCGAGCTTTCCCGCGCCACGGATGAGCGTTTTCAGGTCGTCCTTGAGTCCGGCTTCGTCGATTTACCGCACACACCCCTTAGTGGAATTTGCGAAGGGGAATATACGTTACCGTTTTCGCGGATGGGGAATCGGCTCTGATGCTAGTCTGCGCTAGGCTAAGGCATGTCGCCTCAAAGGAATGGGGCACCAAGAGGTACCTGAACATGAAGCACCTCTACGAGCAGGAAAAGGAAAACGAACTAAAACGGGAACTGGAAAAGAGCGGAAAGAAAGGAAATGTAGCCTAAATCTGATGTTGGAACAAACTATTTTTGCGAAAAAACCTTGACACTACCGAAGGACGAGTCTGTCCGTCTGCAGTCTTCCGGCGGCGGAATCTTCACTGTCTTGGCGGAACGCGTCCTGGATTGACGGCGGGGTGGTGGTCGGTGTCGCCCATGTCAGCTACCCATTTTTAGGACTGGTTAAATCAGGTTCTGTCCGCAATAAGTTTAACTTGTCTCTTGGCGATTCTTGCTTTCATAGTTCTATATGCCATATTATTCAGGATGTTTACTGTATGCATTGCTTTGACACTATTTGCAAATCGATATGAATTTATACTTCCGTTGTTTGCGCATACTAATGATGGCGCTATGTGAGATTTACCTGAAGTTATGTTTAATAATTCAGGTGTTAAAACTTTTACGAGTCCAATAAAGCTTGCTATTAGTTCTGGAAACGGGTTCATGAATTTACATTCAAAGAAAGTCATCAAATCTGAATTTGGAACATAATCAATCGGCTGTCGGTCAATTTTTTTTCGTTTGTGTGAATTTTTGTTAATTACGCAAATGTCTGCTGTTATGTAGCTATTACCATAATCTTTACTCTCACATTTCAAATTATGAACAATCCAAAAAATTTTTCCATTTTTTTCGATTTCAAACATTGAAAAATTTTCTAGATAGCCATTAGTGCTGGTCTTGTATTTGAATGAACCGTTTTTTTGCAATTGAATCGGTTTGCAAATATAGCCCAGTTGGTCATATGCTCTTACAACATCATTATATATTTTCATTTCGAAAAATGATGATAATTTACTTTGGATTTTTTCAAGTGTTGCTTTATGTGAATTTAGAAAGAACTTAATTTTGTCCGCAAACTGTTGAGCGGTCATTGGTTTCTTATTTTTATTCATACTCTGGTATCCTTAAAACACGAGTTAGATCATCTAATGATTCTGCTGATAAAATTTTTTCCCATTCTTTTATCCCATTAGATATGAAGAAATATTTGACTAATTGTATGAATTCTTCTACAATATTAAGCATGTCTTCTGTTGATTTTTCATCTAATGAGTATGATCCAACAGAAATTGTGCTAACATTAAATTCGTTGGCCATTCTTTCATAGAATTCATTTGAATGACCAATTGGCGAAACAATACGCTGATACACCACTAGAGCGTATATGATTATTTCTAGTTTATCGTCGCTTAAGACAAAATTCTGCCCTTGATCACTTTTATATTTAAGTTCTTTCAAATAATAGCTGATTTGTTCCGATGCGTCATTGCGATTTTTCTTGGGAAGAAAATGTAATATTGTATGAAGTAATTCGTCATTCATTTTTGAAATCCTTTATGTATACATATTATTATTTCTTGTACAGCTTGACTTGTAAAAACATGAAAAATTTTTCTTGAATTAAAGATTAATTGTTGTCCATATTGTTTGTGGAAATCTTGATAAATCTATTCCCTTTTTTGTTTTGGGTAATGCAATGCATAAAAATTTTCTTGGCCTCGACATTGCTACGTATGCTATTCGCATGTTTTCGTCGTTTAGATTTCCTTTTGTGATTAACCCAGTTGTAAGGGTCGTGCCTTGAGTTGATTCTACAACTAACATTGTTGCGTCAAAGGTACAACCTTTTACCCCGTGAACGGTCGATTCAAGACATTCATTGTCAGGTGATACTTGATTATAAAAATTACTTAAAGGCCATTGCTTAAAATCTGGATAATTGTTATCTCTAGTCTTTATCATGTTTTTCAGAGTCAAATCACATTCTCTCCTTTTTGTAATAGACCATTCTACTAAATGGGAATCAATTTGCTCGATTAATCTTTTAAGCCATTCTTGAATTCCAAGGGAAATATCGGGAAGTATCGAAAAAAATTTCCCTGTTAAATCAAGCCATTTCTTGTCGGAATAGAACTGCTGCCTTTTTTCTAATATTTCAGAATCGTTTAGTTGAAGTGGGTCGGCTATTGTCAATTCAAACATAGCCTTTTGACATTTCTCAACTGCTTTTACTCTATGTCCCAAGCTTAATTCTATTGAGGCGTCTGCAAAATTATTACAGACCGTTGACCTCCAAAGGTTGCTGATTTCTTTTCGATGATTTTTTCTTGTTAGAACTGCGATGTTGTTTTTGGATAATTGAAGCTCATTTTCTGTACACTTTGTTTTAAAGAAAACTTTTAAATCATCATATGAAATTTGTATATTGTCGTATAAAATTAATAAAGGTTTTATTGTGCATTCTTTCTCAGGTCCTTCTGCTACCATTTTTGTTTGACTGCATGAAAAAAGTGATATTGCGTTACATATCATTTGAGAACTTCTAAAATTAGAACTTAACTCTAGTGATGTCCACGTTGTGTCTGAACACTTGTCTAAAAAAGATTTTGATGATGCATTTCGCCAATCATAAATTGCTTGATCAGAATCCCCCACAAGGTAGCATTTTGTTCCTTCGCTAATAAGTTTGTCAATAACTTGCATTTGTTCTTCTGAAGTATCTTGCGCTTCATCAAGTATGATAATAGGAAATCTTTTTGCGATTGCGCTTGCTATATTGGGATAGGTTTCAAATAATCCTAAAACAATAGCCGGAATATCTTGCTGATTTAATATTCCTTTGCTCCATAAACGTTCTTTGTATTGAATGCATGGTAAGGGGTAGGTCTTCCCTTGAACAATCGTTGGCTTACAGTTGATTTGTTCTTTCCCTTTAACTAAATTTAGACATTTGTTTTTCCACTCATAATGAAAATCATTCAAGTGTGTGCAACATCTTTGCCTGCATGTATGTCTCCAATAAATCTTTAAATCTCTGGAAAATCCAACATCAATAGTGGGTCTTTGTGGTTGTTCAAAAGCTAGATAACCAAAAGGTAATGCAATAAACTCATTTAGAAAAGAATCAAGGGTTCCTGCGAAATGCGGATATGCCAATGGTTGTCCATTATTTATTCGTTGAAGAATTTCTTCACTAGCCACATTTGTGAACGATAATGCCGCAACACCACAATGGAACTGGTTCCAACTAGACAATATTTTTTTTATTTTTTTTGCAACAACGAATGTCTTTCCGCTTCCTGGACATGCTTTCAATGTTACAAGGCCGTCACTTTCCAGAAATATTCTTTGCTCTTCAGTAAGCATAATTACCCAGGAATTACATGATTGATAGCATTTTGAATATAATCAGGAACAATGAATGATAATGTTCCTGATGAGTTATTTATCCTTTCTTCAATTTTACTTGCTAATTCTTGAGCGAATAGCCCCTTTGATTTGCTATGACTGTTTGTAAAAATCCATATTGCAGCGGCCTTTTCATCAATAGTATTTAATTGCGTTATTATTGCTCTTAAATTCGCGCCAGCTATAGGATAAACTGATTCAATAACTTCTAAAAATATATCAATATTTCCCGTTCCGTTTCCAAATGCTAATTCATATTCAAGCGTTTTTATCGCGCAAAAAACTCCTACTTGAGTTGCTTGTAAATCTGTTTTCAATTTTGTAACTCGATCAGACGCTATTCCCGCATTGATTTTTTGCGAAATAATTTGTGCTGTATGTGCCGAGTCTATCTTTGTGTCTTTGCTGATATATGTATTGAAATTACTGGAATCTGTACATCTGTCATCATCCGTTATTACGGAAGATTTAATAAAACTTGAAAATTCAGTGTTGTCAACCAACCCTGTGAAATTTTCAAATCCTGTACTTTCTATATCAATAACCTCTACAGCGTATTTTTTCAAATCTTTTCCCATATATCGGGCAATTACAGGTATCAATAGTGCTTCGCTGATGCCTTCCACAAAAATTAGACCCTTTGCAAAAAATAACTGGGATTTTGTTACGTCAAGGTATCGCTTTAGATGGTTTTTCTTTCTCTCATCTAAAGAGGAATTTTTTATTCCCCATACAGCGGAGGTTTCTGCTTTTTCATATAGAATATTGATTCTATCTAAATCTATTTGTGATGTTAAAACAGGTGAGTGTGAAGTATAAATGACTTGAATGTTTTTGTTTTTTTGACACTGTAGATTAAAGTAATCATGTAATAAACGTAATAATTGAGGGTGTAAATGAGCCTCTGGTTCTTCTACAATCAGCAGATGCAATAGAATTTCATCCTCATCAATATTTGGACTCTGATTACTTGTACCCAACAATGATGACATGTAAAGAAGATTGTTGTATCCTAAACTGTTCTGGAAAATTTCAAAATCATTTTTTACGAGGCTTAGAATCTTTTCTTTATCAAGAAAGGCGGAATCATTCAACATCGAGTGAATGTTTACTAATAGATCTGTATTACGAATTTTGCACCATTTGCTATGATTTGGATAACTTTGCAATAAGGTGAATTCTGCTGTTTCGTGTTTTACAAGAATCCATTTCTTTCTAATCCATAGTCTTAAAGAACCTGCAATAGATTTAAAATCGGGTTCTATTAAACCTATTTTTATGTTTTGGGCTAAATAATCTTGTTCAATGGACGAAATATTTTCATTTAACACTTTATTAGCTTCTTTTAGTGGCGCTGTACTGGACAATTCTTCATTAGCTTTTTTTAATACATCAATAAGTGATTCTTGACCGCTTGTATTTTGTGACGCTCTTTCTAATAATTGCGAAAGCAGACCATCTTTTGATGGCCTTAATTCTGCATCAACATTGCGGAGTGCTGGTAAGTAATGAACATCTATCGCAGACATTGTATCCGCATCTAATTTATTTTCTTCCTGTGATCCGCCCCATATTGTATACGATATCTTCTCTTTTCCCACATGATTAGTCGTTTGTGTGAAGCGAATATGTAATTCTCCCTTGTTCGCATTTAGAGGGTCCCAAATTTTTATTAAGTTTGGAGGGACGTCATCTAGGAACACATCTATTTGAAATGATGGGGCTATAGATCCATCTATATCAATATGAAAATCTGATTTTTTTTACATATATATTCTTTCTGTATGATAGTATCGTTAGTGCAATACGAATGGCATCTACTATTGCAGATTTGCCATTATTATTTTCTCCAATAATGGCATTAATTCCAGAATTAAATTCTATGTCAACGCCGCATTCGTCAAAAATACGGAAATTTGATATATGAACCTTTTTTATATACATGGATGTAACCTTATTGTGACTTTATATGGGAAATATATTTATTTTTTGCCTTGAAAATTCCGTATATTATTTTTTTTCATTGTGAATGATGGTGGATTATGTGGGCGGCCATAAATGAAAAATTAAAGATTTCTTTTATTTTAGATTTAGTACTTTGTTGTGTGCAGGCTCAAACCTCATCTCTTTATTAAAGGTATATTTTTATCAGTTAAATCCTTAAATATGACAAAAGAAACTGAATGGGTGGATTATAAATGGACGGTTTAGATGTAAATTTTGTTATAGATGGTTTCCCTTGCCAAGGATTTCTGAACAGGGAAGGGAACTTATTCGATTTGGACGTAAAATCATCTCTTCCCACCATTTCTTACAAACCGAGAAAAATCACATGTTGGCACGAACACCGGGCTTTCGTTCTGTATAATAATCAAATCCGTTCAAGAAAGATTTTTCCTGAGTTCGTCATTGAAAATTACGAAACTCCATTTTTTAAAACCCTTGAGTTTTGTTTAGACGGTCTACAGGATTTTTTGTCTGTTTCTGAACATTATGATGGAAAAGTTTTTTCTGAAAAAGTAAAAATTGATGGGGTAGTCTATCTTTGCGAATGTGTCAGTGATGTGAAAAAAACTACTGTCAAGATAGCGTCACCTTACCAGAGTATTAAGGTAGAAAAGATTAACAGCATTGTTCAACGATTTATTCAGCTGTTTACGCTTGTAAGTTATAAGCGGATAACATGTATGTCTATACATATTGTCGATGACGGTAAAAGGTTTGAATTCTATTCTTGGCGTTGTAAATCATTTTCGGGGAATAAAAGCCGACTTTACTCTTTGCTTCATGCGGGCTTGATTTACAATAATGGCTGGTGGAAGGATATTCTTGTTAATTACTTTGGATCTAAAAAAGAATTCTTTGAGTTGTGTCTGAATGGGTATATTTCGCAGATAGATACGGATTTATTTTGGGATTATAAAATTATATGCATTTGCGGAATCTGGAACTGGTTGGGAAAGAAAAAAATTAATAAAGACATTTCTCTATATGATGGGTTTCGCATTCTTTATAATCGTTTTGAGGAAAATTTGCGTCTTTTGCTCCCTGGTGCATTGAAAGATTTTAAATTGCTGAAAGATGCAAGGAATGATGTTGCTCATGGTGAATTGAAGAATAGAAGCCAAGAAGAATTCGATGAATTGTATCAAACTTTTCGGAGAATTCGGCTATTGACGATTGTCTATATATATCAGGAATTAGGCTTGCCCTTGATTTTTATTTGCGAATGCATCCGAAATTCTTTCCACGGTTGCGTTAGAAATGTTGAATTGGATAGATTTGTATTGGCAACGATTATTGACGATATACCTTTTTTCTATGTCAACGAGAAAACTTGGGAATGTTTCTCCCAGCCACGGATTTTCTCGTGCTTTGTTTATAATCCATCAATGAATTTATTGGAACTTGATAAAACTACGACTGAACTTGCTTGGAGAGAGTCTTTGCGAGGTGATGAAAGGTTTTATGGGGATTATGTGACCAGGGTTTACCCCAAATGTAAGGAGCCTGTATATCAAAACAACATCTTCATTATTTTCGGTGACGCACATAAAGAAATCAACGGTTCGTTCTTGCTTAATTACGAAGATGTCCCCGCAGAATTAAAGGAAAAGTGTGATAAACAACGGACTGACCGTTTGCTACGAAAGCGTTAGATTTTTTTCCTGCATCCTGTTTCCCGCGTCTGCGTTAGGCCTCCAGCCACTTGCAGCTTTGCTGCTTGGCTATGGACCCCTTTAGGGGCGATCGAAGCCCGAAGGGCCGGGAGGGCCGCCGGTGTCCTGCGCTCGGCCCTCTAGGCAGGGAACGCCCGGTGTCGAATGCTGTGGCCGTCTACGCGAAGGACGAGTCTGTCCGTCTGCAGTCTTCCTGCGGCGGAATCTTCAGCGTCTTGGCGGAACGTGTCCTGGATGACGGCGGGGTTGTGGTCGGTGTCGCCCGGACTGCTTCGACATGTTTCGGGTCCGGGAAATCCGTTTCTGTGCATCATGGCCGCTCGAAATATATGCGCCTGTTCCTGAGCCGCATTTGCCAGAATACATCTTGCGATGATTGCCATTACCGCAAGCTGCCCCGCATCGCCGATATCACCCTGGACAAATACACCCTCGACCAGCTGATAAAGATGTATTGCCCCTTCCCGTCACCATTGAAACGGATGTATATCCGCGTGCGTGGATTGCTCGGGCGGATCAAGCGGAAGGTTGTGGGGTAGGGAAAGACAAAGGGACCGCCGTAAGGCGGTCCTTTCGTTGGTTTGAAGTTGCTTGGTTATTTGCGTCTTGGCTCTCTTTGCGAAAGGGCGCTACCAGCTATGCTTTTCGTAGTTTTGCTGGTTCGGCCATCTCGAAGTGCTCGAGAAGCCTTCGACGCGATTTTAGGCGAAGTTACTTTCTTTGCCACTTTATCGCTCCTGGATCTTGTGGATCCGAGTGATTCCTATTCGATGGTTAAACCTGCAGTGCAGGTTTAGTGGATCGAAAAAGGTGTGTTAAAGAGACTAGAATGGATTGTCTCTGGACAAATTGGAGGATTTCGGCTATATTTGGGTTCCTATCACTCAAATGGAGCCGAACCATTCGGTCCTTTGAATTGGGCTTCGCCTTAGCGGGCGGAGCCCTTTTCTCTTGCAAAGATAGTAAAAAATGTAGAAATATTACGATTTATTGTAAAATATTTTTGTTTTAGATGGATTTTTTGTATATTTTTGTAGCACAATTACAAATTTTATACAGAAAGGCTCGTCTATGATAAGAGATTTTTGGGTAAAGAATTACCTTTCCATTCGAGATAAACAAGAATTGAATTTCTTAGCTAAAGGGCCCTCGTCGGAGCTTGTTGCGGAAGTTTCCGATGGAGTATTCTTGTATAAATTGGGAATCCTTTATGGTTCGAATGCTTCTGGAAAATCGAACATGCTTGTTGCGTTGAATGAAGTGTTTCGCATATTGGTTATGTCGAAATCAGATGCAAGCAAGAAAATTTACGAAAGTATTCCATTTGCTCTCACGAAAAATGAACCCATAGAGATGCATGTCTCATTCTATGCTAACGGTATTAGGTATGATTATGATGTAAAGTTCAACGAGAAATACATTTTGAATGAAACCTTGTACTATTATCCCAACAAGTCAAAGTCTTTATTCTATGAACGTTCGTTTGTAGGCGAAAACTTGCAGGCAAATATCAAGTTTGGCACAAGTCTTAAGCTGCTGATCAAGACCCAAGACAGTATCCGTGAGAACACATTGAACAACCATAGTGTTTTATCTGTTTGCAGAAAGGCCGCGCTGAAAGAGGATATTGCCCCCTTCAATGTGCTCCATAGTTGGATTATGGACAACTATCATGATGTGGATGGTGATGGAGAAAGGGGTATTGTTGAAATACTAACGGATGCTTATAATAATCCAAAGAAACGTGGATTCTATAACACTATGCTACAGAAGGCTGATTTGAACATTGTGGAGTATCGGCCTAGTACGGAAGATAGTTTTATATCAGCAGAACTTCGTGAACGTATTAAAAGGGAAAACTTTCCCGATAAAATGAAGGAAGAATTGCTTAAGCCGACAGTTGATTCTGTAGCATTTGTCAATCATTCCGTCAATGGCGATTTTGAAATTTCTCTTAATTGGCAGTCAAAAGGGACCCAAAAATACATCCGCATTCTAGATGCTTTATACGATATGATTACCGGCTCTCATGTGTACTACCTTGATGAATTAGGAGAGGACCTACACAATGACTTGTTATATTTTTATCTTAATGTTTTCATTTTCAATTCAGACAAATCACAGCTGATTATCACGAGTCAGGAAACGACACTCTTATCTCAAGATTTGATTAATGAAAACAGAGGCGTTGTATGGTTTGTTGATAAAAACAAAGAGACGGCATCGTCGACATATTCTCGCGGTGATTCTTTTGGATTGCATAAGAACCTTTCCCTTTACAATTCATATCGCATTGGCCGACTGGGAGCTAAGCCCGAACTTGGTAGTATCTTTATAAACCTGGATGATTGATATGGGCATACAACGTCAAACAGCACTTATTTTGGGTGAAGGGCCTACTGAATTCTATTACTTCAACTCCTTGTGCGATGTATTCAATCATTTGGCCATCAAACCAGATTTCCCCAAGCATACGAACCTAACAGAACTTGAGGAAAAGATAAAAGCGGGCATTGATTTGGGCTACAATCATATCTTCTGCATTATTGACATGGACACGAAGGATAAAGAACCTGAACATTCTCAATATCAAAAATTGAAGAACAAGTATGCCAATCCAATCAAAAAACCAAGGAAAGGTATTGACTGTAAAGTCGAATTCTTCGAAACGCATCGCTGTACAGAGTTGTTCTTCCTTTACTATTTCCGTTACACATCGCGTCCTTATGATAATCAAGAACAGCTACTGGAAGATTTGAATCGGTGTGTGGAGTACAGAAAGACAAATGAGTTCTTTAGAAAAGGACTGCACGGCTATTTTGAAAAAAACAATGGAAGTCTTGCAAATGCTATAGCCTACGCAGAAAGATCAATGACGGAAAAGCAGGGGGATGGCAGAGAATATACATACTCAGAGTTGGGACGATTGATGACTTTATTGAAAGAATTGAAATAAAACGATGGGCTTATAAATACGGCTCTTTTTTCCGATGAAAATATTCCGCATGAATTGTATACTTTAAGCCGGTCCTAAAATGTCTTTTGAAAAAATCCGGATTGCGGAAAATCTTTTACGGTGTCGTTCGAATAGAACTGTTTCTTGCAGGCAATGTTTTGTAAACTGTAGTTAACGTCTTTTTCTTACCGCCCTTGATTATTAGTCAACAGTGGAATATAGACTATCAAAAAGGATGTTATTGCAATTCCCGGTCTATCCATTTCGTTCTGTTCTGAATCCAACGTTTTAGATCGTCAACAGCGTCTTTATAGGAATTATAAGTATGACGGTGATAAATATATTTGGTGCTTTGTAGAATTTCCCATTTTCTGAAATTGTTGCTTGCGGCTTTATTTAAGGATAATTGCAAAGAGTCAATGGACTTTAATGTGGATTGGAATAGATTTTTATTTTCGTTCCAGAACGTGCGTTGCATGTTGATGATAGAAGTGTCCCTGAATAGTTGAGTGTGCCAATATCCTGTTTTTATATACCAATTTTCAGGGGAATTGACTTTTGCGTAGTTGGAACTCCCAAAAGTAAGATCGAAGTCCCAAACAGGTCCCATTTCTATTGGGCCATCTATTTTTCCAAAAAAGTAGATGCTGGAATAATCATCCGCATCCAAATTTTTTGAAAATTCCTGTATCCAGTAGAATGCCATGTATTTATTTATATTTATCCATTTGTCAATGTTATTGTTCTTTTGAGGCTTGATCGTTGTGAGGAAAATTTCAAAATTTTCAATACGCTGTTGAATTGCCTGTAAATCGTTTATTGAAGCGTTTTTAGGGTGATGTATGCGGAACGGTTTTCTGGTAGAATCTGTTTTAAGGACATACGAGTATATCATTTGCTGCCCTTGCCTGTAGTTTTCTTTTATTTCCGCAATAAATGTCCCGTTTTCCGGTATGTTTATACGTTTTTTCCCTATTTTGATTGTTTCTGTAAGTAGATAAACTCCTAGATATTCTTTATTGATGTATAACTCAACGAATCTACATCGTGGCGATTGTAGTCCTAATTTGGCTGATAAACGATACATTAAGTAGTTTTTCATTAATGTCTTATCGGCATAATTAGCTATAAGAGCCCAGTCTCGATCTTTGGGCATTCCAAGCATCTCTTGTTTATTTATAAATTCAATTTTATAACTCTTTTGGGGCATGTCCGTCCACGAAGAATTTCCTCTCCCCCTAATGGTTAAATTCATCACTTCGCTTTCAGGGTAGTTTTCTCCCCAAATTTGCAATTTGGCGGGGAGCTCTGTTTCTCTATCACGAATCTCTAGGAAATCTGCCGTTTCTATCACGATTCTGGGAATGTTGGCATAAGGGTATTCCCAGTCATCCAAAGAAAGGCTGTCAACTTTGGTATTCCAGAATTCTTCAGAATTTGCGATGGCTTGGGCGTATTTCGCGAGATTCCCCTCATCGCTGTTGCTGCAGGCGCAAAGCAGACCCCCGATAATGATTCCTAAGAGTAGGGGGAGTGGTCTTGCCGTTCGATGACGCATGCCCGCAAATATAGATTATTTTGTAAACTGCTGTTAATGTCTTTTTGCTTACCGCCTTTGATTATACGTCAACAGGGGAAATCCGCCCGCCCAATCCATCCCTTTGTGAATCTTTTTACAAACCTTGCAATCGGTTGATTACAAGATTGTCTTTATCGAGCGGAGTTGTTCATCATGGATTCTGGTAAGAATCCTTCTTGGTTCAGAATGTAGATTAAGTTCACCATTAGTGGACTGCTTGCAAATTTGATGTAGTATTTTCTCGCATTTTCTGATATGGGCGCAATAAGGTTGGCGTCTAATAGACTGTGAATATTCCTGGATCTTGCGTATGTATTGGGCCATATGCTGGCTAAGTCTGCTGCCTGAAAGACTGGCTTTTTTAGTGCAATCAATAACGCCGAATAGGCGTCTTTGGCGATTACGCCCTTGCGCAGCGCGTCTTGCAAAACGGGTTCCAAAATAAAATCTCTTACGTAATTGATGTCTGTCAATTTTTCTGTTTTTTGCAATTCGTTAAAAAGTCCTTGCAGTACGAATTGAGCCCACTGTACCGAAGCTTCGTTGTTTTTAGAGTCGGCAATTTTTAGCATCTCGTAATATTTATTGCGGTTGGAACAGAAAACGGCTGTGGGGTTGAATAGCCTAGACTGCCGAACGCCGAAAAAGCGTACAATCATGGCGTATGTTAGGAGCCTTGCCGTTCTTCCGTTTCCGTTACGGAATGGGTGAATCCATACAAGTTGATGGTGTGCTGTGGCGATTTTTAGGAGATCGTATTGCTGTTCGCATTCTTTCTGAATGAATTTTACCAGTTCTCTCATCAATTTTGGAACGTCGTCGGCGTCGGGAGGTTGATGATTGGAACCGACGATTGAAATGGGAACATCGCGGTAATGCCCGGCGTTGGGGTCTCCTTCTTGTACGAGCCCTGCTACAGCCATTTTTTGTAATTCGCAAATGAAGGCTTCGTCTATAGGATCATCGTATTGTTCAATGAATTGTAGGGCTTTTTCAAGATTTTCGATTTCTGTAAATCCTTCCCGCGTTCTTATTTCGGGGGGTAGATTTTCTTTTGTGACGTAGTCCAGGACGGTCGTATTGTTCCCTTCAATTCTAGAGGAGCCGAGGGCTTCTAACAGTTGGAAGCTACGTTGTAATTGGAAAAACCATTCTCTTGGGGTAGATCCTGAAAGGGTGATGCCCCTTAGGCGTTCTAACTTGAACAGCAGGGTTGTTACGGGAGAGCTGAAACTCACGATTGGCATTGTCAGTTCTTCGATAAGATCTTCCATAGTTCAATTCCTCTTTTGCAAATGGCTAATTAAACAATTGCGCCTTGATGGTGCTGATAATTGCCAAAACATCTAAAATTTAATAAAATTCGGTACTTTTTGTAGATAAAAAGTATTGAATTTTAATACTAACAATTGCGTTTTTGTAGAAAAATAATTGACTATTTCGTTAAAATGAATTGCCTTACCAATAAATCTTACGATTTTCATATTTTTGCTTTTTTGGCGTTTTTTGGGCTTATATTTGGGTAGAACGGACGAGGTCTGAATGAAATTCAATGTTTGGGTATGTGGTTCGGTTGGATTTTTATGGGTTATAGCGATGATTCTGTTGCTTTCGGCGACAGGGGTCTTTGCTGAGGACATTATCGCAACCACTTCGAACGGTTCCACGGTCATTCTGCACGAAAACGGCCGTTGGGAATATTACCAGAACAATGCCAAGATCCGCGATGTGCGCCCCAGCGCCATTCCCGAAGACGCCAAGTTCCAGATTACGGTCAACTACGAGAGCGCGAACAAGATCAAGAAAGACATCCGCATGATGATGGAAGGCGATTTTGCCACCGAAGAAGAAATCCGTGACAGTTTGCGCAAGGTGCCCAAGGGCGGCATGGTGTATTTCCAGGTGCCTACGAGCCAGATCAAGCCGGGTTTTACCCGCGAGTTGACTTACTACATTTACGACAAGGGCAAGAAGCCGATTTTCTCCCAGACAGCCCGTGACAGCGAGGCAAAACCCACTGTAGAAAGCAGCAAGGTCTCGAATTTGATGGTGGTGCCCCTTTTTGCGAAGCCCAAGTCCAAGGTGCTCAAGGCCAAGGTGGTGAGCGAATCTGCCAAGCAGACTCTGGAGTTTGACATCCCGATAAAGTAACCCCCATGAAGTTTGCAGTTGTAGATCTTGAAACGACGGGCGGTACGGCCGAGGTGGGCCGCATTACTGAAATAGGTATAGTTCTTTTAGATGATTGTGAAGTGGTCAAGACTTATTCGGCGCTGGTAGACCCAGGCATGCCGATTCAGCCCTTCGTGCAGCATTTGACGGGCATTACCGACGAGATGGTGCATGGCAAGCCTCAGTTTGCATCGGTTGCCGAAGAGGTGGCGGAGCTCCTGAAAGACCGCATCTTTGTGGCGCACAATGTGCTGTACGATATCAAGTTCATGCGTACGGAACTCAAGCGTTGTTGCATCAAGATTGACCCGCCGAGGCTTTGCACGGTCAAGGTCTCTCGCCGGTTTTTTCCGGGGCTTCCGAGTTACAGCTTGCATAAGTTGACGCAGGCGCTGGAGTTACCGGAATTCAATCACCACCGCGCTTTGGACGATGCTTTGGCGGCTGCGGAAATCCTGAAGCTCGCTTACAATAAGGTGGGGCCGGAACGCCTTTTGAAAGAAGTGAAGAACCTTTCGACTCCTAAAAAAGCAAAAGTGGTGTGACGTCATTGCGAGCGCAGCGAAGCAATCTATTATTTAAGGATTCCAGCTCGATACTTCATCTTTAGAATTCTTGCGGCGGATTCTTCGATGCGCTGCCTGTAATATTTACTTTGTTTAGAAAGTGCTGCCAGGTAGTTGATCATTTCTACCGCTTTTGACGAGTAGGTAATCATGAACATGTCGTTGCCGGCCATCAAGGCGGTGCGCACGAGTTTTCTGAAATCCTTGGCGGGGTAGTTCTTGCTTCGTACGCGTTCGTTGCCGCTAATCCAGGCGCGGAGGCTTACTCCCCACAGGTCGTCGGTCAATATGACGGTCTCGGGAGACATATCGCGCGCCATTTTGACAATTTTCGGCTCGAATACGGCGGGGCGGCTCGATATGCGCACGAAACTCACGCTGCTCATCATGGTCACGGGAATGTCGTCTGCGAGAGTCTTGAAAAATCCCACGTTCTTTGCAATCTTTGCCCTGGGGGTTGCGCTCACGGCAATTTGGTGGTCGCTATTGGTCCAACTGTCGTAACCCGGAAAATGCTTGGAAACGCAAACGACTCCGTTTTCGCTCATGCCCTTGACGAATGCTCTTACTTTGAATGCGTTTGTGGTGTCATTGCCCCAGGAGCGGCGGCTTTCTTCCATGAACGAATTCTTGCCGCGGCTGTCTTTAGAAGGGTCAAGAACGGGAGCCAGGTTCATGTTTATTTTGAGTTCTTTCAGTGCGCTTCCGATTTTGTTGGCGAGCGAGTGGATGTCGGTCGAATCCATGCGTCGCATTTCCAGTGCGCTGGGAACGCCTCGCCATATATCGGAGTAAGAGGCCAGTCGGTTGACGATTCCGCCTTCTTGGTCCGTGGCGACGACGAGCGGGATTCTTAGGCTGGAGTCGATTTCGGCCATCGTATTCAGGTAGCGTTTTGCGGAGCGAAGGTGCTGGCCTGTGATAAGCACTCCGCCGATTTCGTTTTCGATAATGAACTGCGACGAGGTGAGGTACACCATCACCATTTGCGCCGCTTTCTGCTTGATGGTCAGCGAATCCCACAACGGCAAGAGCTCGCGTGGGAGTCCGTAAGGCGTTTGCGCGGAATCTTCTTGCGGTAAGGCTTCGGCTGTATACGACGCGCTTGTTGCTGAACTGCTCGCAGGTTCCGTGGCTTGATTCGCCGCAGCTTCTGTAAGCGAATTCAGTGGAACAAATTTCACGTCAGGCAGAGAATCCTCCGCCTGCACAAGAACAGTCGTTGCCAGAAAAACGATTGCTGGTACTATATTAAATTTCATTCTGAATTCCGAAATCCGAATTCCGAATTTACTCAGCTTTTTTCTTGCCGAAGCGGCGGGGCTTGAATTCGCGGGGCGGGAAGTCGAACTTGAGCTTGCCGCCTTTATCCAAATAAAGGTAAGCGTCAAAGGTGCGGTGGGTCTTGTTGCTGCGGAAACCCTTCAAGAGTGTCGTCTTTTCGCCGGCGAGCATCTTCTTGATTTCTTCGAGCGGAATTTCCTTGCCGAGCAAAATCTTCGGCAGCGTAATGCCGCTGGGTTCCTTCTTCAGGTAAGAATCGCTCACGTAGCCGGTCATGGTCTCGTACACGGCGGCGCCATCGACCGGCGACTTGCCGACTTCGGCTCCGACTTCCACTTCTTCGGGCTTTTCGTCGAATACAAATTCAATCTTGTTTTCGTCGTTGATAATCACCACGGCAGAGAATTCGGCGCCGCGCTTGCTGCGGAATCCGGTGAGCGGGCCAATCTTGCGGTTCGTCAAGAGCTCGGTGATTTCTTCCGGAGTGAGCCTCTTGCCGCCAATCATCTTGCGAATCACGATGCCGTCTTCGGTGGTGTAGCGGCTTACGGTTTCGAAAACCTTCTTGCCGTTCACGGGGCTAAAGGGCGCTTCGCCGGTGGTGCTTTCTTCCTTGAATCCCTTGATGTTTTTCACCATGGTGCGCGTCATGTCGACGATGCCTTCCATGAACTTTTCGCGGGTTTCCTTGCCCTTCTCGATTTGCTCCATTTTATATTCCCAGTTACCGGTGAGTTCCGGGCTGGTGAGCGCTTCGATGTCCATGGCCTTCAGCACCTTGATCAGGTCGAAAGCTTTTGCGGTCGGGATCATGTCCTTGCCGTCGCGAACCACGTACTTGTCACTGACGAGCTTTTCAATAATAGCGGCACGCGTTGCCGGCGTTCCAAGTCCGCGTTCCTTCATGGCGTCGCGGGGTTCTTCGTCTTCCACCAGCTTACCGGCGCTTTCCATCATCGAAAGGAGCGTGCTTTCGGTGTAGTGTGCAGGCGGCTTGGTAAAGTCTTCCTTTTCTTCGAGAGCGACCGTCTTGGCGGACTTGCCCTTGAGTGCCGGGATGCTGGATTCGTCGTCGCTGTCCTTGCCGTACACTGCCTTAAAGCCCGGATCCACCAGCACCTTGCCTTCGGTGAGGAAGGTTTCTCCTTCCACGGTCGTGATGCGGGTGGTATTTTCGTACTTGGCGGGCGGGAAGAACACAGCGATGAATCGCTGGCAAATCATCGTGAAAATCTTCTGTTCCGCTTCGGTGAGTCCCGAGGGCATCACACCGGTGGGGATGATGGCGAAGTGGTCCGAAATCTTGGAGTTGTCGAACACCTTGGGGGTCTTCACAACCCAGTTGTTCTTGAGGGCGGTCTCGGCGAATTTGGCGAGCGGGCCTTCGATTTTGCCGAGGGTTGCCTTCACCGGTGCCACATAGTCTTCGGGCAGGCAGCGGCTGTCGGTACGCGGGTAGGTCGTCGCCTTGTGGCGTTCGTACAAAGCCTGCGCAATCGAGAGGGTCGTCTTCGCGCTAAAACCGAAACGGTTGTTCGCTTCGCGCTGCAGTGTCGTCAAGTCGTACAGCGGGCCGCACTTCTGGAGCGAAGGGGCGGACGTTTCTTCGACGGTGCCGGCCTTGCCCTTGCACTTCTTCAAGATTTCCTTGACTTTCTTTTCGTCAAAAATCTGCTTG
>JAEEGG010004801.1_pt1 | contig 32594 bp, 20 predicted proteins | sample 9134161 | NCBI WGS metagenome assembly JAEEGG01 (sample SAMN16246543, study PRJNA631951) | gut metagenome | biome: gut microbiome; feature: rumen; material: CR-attached | host: Bos | place: Iran: Karaj | collected 2018-10 | reverse complement strand
CGCAATGCCGGACGAGCTGTCGGTCATCGTATTGATGGGCAAAACAGCGATGGACAAGGAGTCTTACCGAAGGGTTATTCCCAGAATGAGAGAGGAAAGGGTCTCTTCCCGAACGGTTAAGCTCTCAGGGGCTTCCAGGCCCCTGCCGCTGAGGCAGACCCCCGGGAAGTTTTTCATCAGTTGCCTGATTGGCTGGAAAAATGTAAATTTGTACGTTCTTTAAATTGCAGAGTCCGATCTGGACACACTAATTGGAACGCTACCGCATTCCAAGTATAACCTGGGCCTACTTGATGCCCATATGGTGGCTCGTGCGATGGGGGCCGATGAAGATGTCGTTCTTGAGGTGGGTGAGAATGTGCGAATAAGGAAGAGAAATGATGGCTTGTCTATATTTCAAAAGGTTGGTGACATCTGGGTAAAGATTGATAAGGGCATTGAAGGATTGGATGCTGAAGATATCCTATCCAGTAACTCTAATTCAAGGCTGACCTCCGTATGTGAGGAAAACAAAATCTTACATGCTAAATCAGTAAATGCACTTGCCAAGTCCATAAGGCGTTCCTTATGTTGTTGGTATAGTACTAGCGGTACGCTCTTTTCTTTTGGGAAGCACGAGATATGGAAGGTCTCTGACAATGGTCGGATCAGTATCTTTTCTAGTAGTCTCAAAGATCAGTCCATCTATAACTCAGAAGATGAGATTGCAAGGCATATTGAGTGCTATCGCAAAGAAAAGAAGCTTGATTTTGGATTATTCTGAAATCAGCTGAAAGACAACTGGAGGGGGCCGGTTCGTTTCAGTTCGGCTATGAACGGGACCCAGATGGGTTTTCGTTTGTCAATACGACCGGGATTCGCCGGGCTTTCGGGGTTTACGCCTGCAGTCGTGCAGAGAACATGGTAGAACTCCGTCGAACGGATCAGCAAGTCTAACGAGGCTTCCGGGGCATCGTGTTCCGTCTCGATGATGACGAGTTTCGTCGTTGCAGGAAGGTACGCACGGGTACGTGCGACGATATCTCTCTCACGGGGAGAGATGAGCAGGATGATCGCCGAGTCCTCCAAGTGATTGGAGGTAAAGATGAAACGGCCATGACAGTAGTTTCGGTAGTCATATACGGAAGCCGGCGCCAGTCCACATTCGACCAGCTTGCCTTCCAGGTTGTTCGCCACCGGACGGCCCCAGCTGCCATGCAGGATGACATAGCTCCGCACCGGCTTGAAGTCTGCCGGAGAAAGAGGTGTGCCATTGTTAAGACAGAGGGTGAAAGGATGTTCCGGAAGGGTTTTGTACTTCTCCAGGTCGGCACCGGGCTGGAAGATCCTGGTAAACAGGGCGAAGTACGAAAGCGATGTGCCGGTGGAGACAAAACCGTCGTGGACGTTTTTCATCGGTACGACGAACGTCTTATCGGAGCCGGCCTTGAGGAAGAGCTTGCGGGCCTCGTTCCGGTCGGAATCTGAAAAATTGATCGCTGCTGTCTTTCCAGGATTGACAGACAGGGCGCGCCGGGTAGCGAAGACGATATCGTTGTTGTGGCCGCCCTTGCTGACGAGCAGGATCTTGGCCGTCTTTAACGCCGTGTCGCTGAATGAATTAAAAGTGTATGGGGACACACTTGTCGCCACACCGCCCCGTGCTCCGTAGAGAAGTGCGGCGAACTCCCCCGCTGTCTCAGCGCCACCCGAACCGGTGGCTATGAGCGGCTCCGAAGGATTGGAGAAGAGAAAATCCTGGATTGGATCGAGGTTGGCCGAAAGCGTCTGATCGATGACGGCCTGGAGTGTGGTCTTGGTGTCTGTCATTGTACTTCGTGTTGTCTATTGATATATACACGAAAAGGGATGAAATCTTTCAGAGAAGATCCGAAAAGTCTATGGCATCGGAGGGCAGATGATAGGTCAGCGAGCCCTTGTCGCGGAGTTCCATCAGGAAGCGTCCCATCATGTTGGGGCCGGACCATGTCGTGCCGTCAGCGCTCAGTTTGCCACTATAAGCGCCAGCCGGCTTGCGCGGGTTGGCTTGTTTCTCGACGATGAAAAGCCCCTTGGAACGGTCAAGCTCTTTGCGGAAGGCCTCACTCTGCTCGAACTTCTGCATCAGGCAGTACTTCATCGCGTCGACCAGGATCCTCCCCCAGTCCGGCCGGACAAGCCCCGCTATCTCCTGATGCTTTGCCTTCATCTTGATGATCTGCCCTTTCTGGGCATAGATAATGCGACGGGACGTTGTATCCGCGAACTTCATTACCTGAAAGAGTTTCTCCGTACAGTCGAAGGGAACCCCCTCCACGATGAGGGGCGTGGGTGCGAAATTGCCCAGGATGCCCCATTCCTCTGCCACTTTACAAAAAGCTGCCGTCTTGTCTGCCGGATACTCGAACCAGCCGTAATATTCCGGATAGTTTTCCTTGATGAATCCTTCGATACGCATAATCAGAATTCCTTGACGAGTTGCTGCGAACCTTCAATGAGCTGATGCCCCTTGGGGTCCAATTCCACCTTTTCTATTCGAACGATGCGCACGCGAGCGTCATTCAGCACCGCCATATTCTTCTCTGCCTCGGGCTTCTGCCAGTTATAGGGCCACTCTATGAGCTCCACGCCCAAGGCATTCAGAAACTCGGATGCCGCCTTTTCCCCCGCTACGGTCGCCTTGTCTATCATCTTCCTGACCGGTTTGTTTTCACCGGTAAGCTTGTTGGCCAGATATTTACGGAACGGAATCCCTTCCACCTTCGCCTCTGCCGGGACGGGCTCTCCGAGCCGGGCTTCGACGCGCCTCACAATGGAATCTGCAACCGGGACGCCTTTCAGCAGCGAGAGGCAGTTATCCGGCGTACGGTTTGGAATGTCCACAGTATAGACATAGAAGTCATTGTTCTCCGGACGATGTTTGTTGAAAGCATAGTGCGCAGCTGTCGTATATTTTTCCGTAACGTAAACGCCCCAGCCGAACTTGACCTTGCCATCGCCCTCCAGGGCATGGTCGAGGCTGAACCTGTCGAACGGGGCAGCCGATGATCCGTGGTAAAAAAGCATGATCGAAAATCTGTTTTCACAAATTTAAGATTAATCCGTTAAATAACCGAGTAAAATTGAAGCAGGAAAAGGTGTAAGAAACGACCGGCGCGGTGGTATATAATGTCAGAAAAAGAAAAATCGATGAAAAGAAGACCCGAGAACAATCCGGACAAGGTTTTCAACCTTGCTGAAAACAAGACGGTTTCACTTGCCAAAAGCCTGAACCACATCTACAAGACGGTGGATAAGCAGGGGCTGTCCGACGACACGCTTCAGTCGCTGGATGCGGAAATCAAGATGCTGACGGATCATTTCGGCATCAACGAAAAGGCTGTTGTCCTGCTGGCCGCCATCCTGGAAAGGTCAAACACGAATTGTTGTATGGACGAAGAAGACCTGGCCAACTATCTGGGCTGTTCCAACATTGAATTCATCGGCTTCTACACGTATCTGCGGGAAATGGAGAAAATCGGTGTCATCTCCTCGAACAACGCCGGAAGGCACTATTTCCGCGTCACGTCCGAAGCGCTCAAGTCCATTGAGAGAAACAGGTCGTTCGTCCCGCTCAAGATGATGGACCTTCAGCCCGACGAGCTGTTCTATCGTTTCCGGGATTGCTTCAACCGCTTCAGGAAGGACAAGATTGACTGCGATGTCCTTCTGGAGGAACTGGAAACGCTAGTAAACAACAATGCGCATCTGGTGTTTTGCCAGAAAGTGATTGAATCCGACCTGTTCAAAATCTGCAACGATACACAGCGCCGGATGTTCTACTATCTCTGTTCCAGTTATGTCTCCCTCGGCAAGCAATCGATCCCAATTGATATGCTGATGAACCTCAGCGACTTCATGGAAGACGACAATGTTATCCGCAGGTCCATTGCCAATGAAACGAGCGCCTTTCAGAACGCCGGGTTCGTGGAGTTCGCCAACGAAGAAGGAATGGTGGATACGGACAGTCTCTCCCTTTCAGACAGCGTACGGGAAGAGTATTTCAGCGAGGTCACATTGACGCCCGAGTCCAAAGTCATTTGCAAGGACGTGGTCGGGGCCGAATCCATTCAAGCGAAAGAGCTGTTCTACAATGAGGCGGAAGGGGAACAAATCAGCCGGTTGTCCGGCCTGCTCGACGACAGTCACTTCAAAGGCATCCAGGACAGGCTCTCCGAGAAAGGTATGCGCAAAGGCTTCAACGTTCTCTTTTATGGAGCGCCCGGCACCGGCAAAACGGCCAGCGTGTACGAACTCGCCCGCCAGAGCGGACGTGACATCTTTTTCGTGGATATGTCCAAGCTCAAGAGCAAATGGGTCGGCGACAGCGAAAAGTCCGTCAAGGGCGTCTTCAAGATATACCGTGACCTCTGCCGGACCAGCGAGAGAGCGCCCATCCTTCTGTTCAACGAAGCGGATGCCATCTTTATGCGGCGCTTCGAAAACGTGGAGCACAGCGTTGATCAGATGAACAACGCCATCCAGAATATCATCCTGCAGGAGATGGAAAACCTCAACGGCATCCTCATCGCCACGACGAATCTGGTGGGCAATCTCGACCCCGCCTTCGAACGCCGTTTCCTCTTCAAAGTGGAATTCAAGCTCCCGGAGCAGAATGCCCGCACGAAAATCTGGAAATCAATGATAGCCGACCTCTCCCAGCAGGATGCGGAAGCCCTCGCTTCGGCCTACGACTTCTCCGGCGGCAACATCGAAAACATCGCCCGCAAGAGCACCGTCGAATACATTCTCTCGGGCGAAAAACCTTGCCTGGAAACCCTCCGCCGCTTCTGTGAGGAAGAATCTTATAGCAGCGCCAAACGACGCATAGGATTTTAATTGGACAACACCATAAGCGACTTGTTTGACTGAATCGCCATAAATGGCTTACGCAGCCCGAAGCAGTTTCCCCCTGATTCTGTTCAGGATGACATAGACATTGCCGACAGTCACACCGGCACGGAGAGCCATCTCTTCCGCGTCCATTCCGTCGATCTTCCAGCTGAGGAAACAGCGTTCCCGCTCGGTATTCAAACGAGAATAGTATTCTTCCTTCAGCTCCTGGCTAAGGAGGTCCTGATCCGCATAGACGAATTCCTCTGAGGGAATGTATTGCTGAAGATAGTCCGAACGGACCTTGCGACTTTGCGCATAGGTACACACCGTGTTTTTCGCAATCGTCCAGACCCAAGCGAAAACAGTGCCTTTTGCAGGATCAAACCGATCCTGTGCCCGAAGCATTTTCTCCACCACCTCCGAGACCATATCTTCGATTTCGGTCTGGGGGAAATAGCCATTGAAACTTTTGTTGACATAGCCGCGGACGGCGCGTCCGGCGTAGCTGTTGAATTCAGAGAACTCCAAAGGAAAACGGGTCTGTGCCATATTAGTTATTTTTGATACTGTTTCTATCCGCATCATAGTCCAACGTTGCCGTCTCGGGCTCGTTTGGCATCACCCGGTTTCCCGGGCTACTCTAAGTGAAAATGATTTCACTCGTCAGGCATGCGACCTGACTATTTATGGGGTTATAATGAATATGCAAATATCTTGCCAGCAGCTATATCAACAGCATAAAAGTCACCTACGCCAGCTTTCTACCAACGCAAATACTTCAGAATCTTAAGATCCTGCACAAAAGTCCATAAACTCGACAAAAGCTGTATTCGTAGAATAGTTCTCTCTTTCCAAAAACCATGCTTTTTGATACACCGGACGAGTCATTGTCATTTTGATACCGGCAAGCCACTTATCCCAAACATCTGGACTAATGGAATCTTTGGTCCATAAGTCATGCTCTTCACTGCATAGATTGAAGTAAAGTTGCATGTACCTAAGAACGTCATTATTAACCTCATCACTCTCCTCGTATACACTCTTGGGCATACTCATGATAATATCCTGGTAGCGTTTCGTGTATTCGGCAAACATTTGAATTTGGTTCTGTTCTCGAACCATTTTCATTGATGCCAGAATTGATTTTCTTGACATCCACGCAGAAACAATGATCGCTGCGGTTGAGGCTAACAGCATTAGCAACTGGATTGAATCACCTACGGACATTTTCAAGCGTATCTACGGTTGGCAAAAGGGATTCGACCCAGAGTGTATGGAAACTGACACTGGAGTCCCTAGCAAAAGAGGTATCCAGCGCTGGAATAACATTCTGGGAATAAAGGTTCCCGATAAAGATACTTGGAGCTTCCGGGCCGCAAACCTCCTTGGTAAAATTGAAGAACGATTCACCGGCCCAGTATGAGCTATTCGTCTCATCGGGAAACTCGGAGGAGAGATCACTACATCTGTTCTTTATGAACAAGATGGAATCCATTCCCGAAACTTTTCCGGGCCGTCTATCACAGAAAAACTCGGCCATACCCTCTACAACCCACAAAGGATGCTCCAATACCCTAGAATAATCCAAATTGGCATAATAGACGAAATGCGTCATCTCATGTCGAAGTGTCACATAGGCGCCGTCCTTCCTGTCCGTATTTTTGTCAAAACAGTTGGGATGCAAAACAATCCCTTCATTTTTTGCGCCCAATGGGCCAAGAGAAGTAACGCACATTCCTATTGATCCGGCGCTATTGACATAATCGCCCGTAATAGCATTGATTGTACTGACATAATCTGGTCCAGTATTTGGCAGATAGATGGCCAGCTTGCGATGATTGATATATTCCGGGTATGGATACCGTCCCATCAGTCGTTCCAAATCAGGAATAGCCCTATTAGCCCAGGACAGGACATCTCCCGCCCTAAACACCCACAAGTTATCCTCATCAGGATGGTAATAGACAACGAAATTCTCATCATCGACAGAACTCCATTCAGGATTACGCGCACCGTAATCTTTTTCATTTTCCCACTTATAAGGGCCTCTGTCACGTAACGAGACGTCAAGAGAATTCCCCTTGTCAGACAGCCCCTGTATCCATGAACTGGTTTCCTGGGGGATATGCGGGAATCTCATGGGCTTGCGGAGCCTTCCGAGATAATAAATAACCATCAAGGCCACCGCACACGCCAGAAGCCCCCAGCCAATTTGGGCTAATCTATTCACTGTCTTCATCACTATAGTCCGATTCAATGATTAACTGATATTTTTCTACCGTCATCCCATCTTCGCATTCACCAATCCTTCGCCCATCCTCCACGGAACAGTACAGATAGGTCTTGCCGTGACGTTCGATACAGACACTTTCCCGCTGGTCTTCCGCTATGAACTCTTTCCACTGGCCCGTCTTGGGAGAAACCGCAACGGCCGTCCGTGAATCTTGAGATATAAGAAACAGCGTATCATATCCCATCGCATTGAAAAATGAAAGCAGCAAAAGACATTTGCAATCACTGTCTCCCTCCTTGTCATACAGCGTCTCCTCCGGATAACGGACATAACGCAGAGGTTTCTTGATGCTCAGACTCTTGTCATCTTCCCTGAAAGAGATATTCGGACTCTGGACAAAATTCAGATAGAACTGCAGCCTGTCCATCTCACCAAGTCCGAAGCGATCCGCCCGGATTCCTATCCATTGGACCAGATAACGCAAGTGCTGCGTCGAGCGCTTGTCAGCCTTCAATTTTTTAATCATCGACTCCACATAGGTTTTCATCCGACCGGGGCTCATGTCGGGAGATTCCAGGAAGAAAGGATTGACGGAACGCATATCCTCTACATCGCCGGCGACAAACGGAACAGAAACGTCCGCCTTGACCTCTTCTTCCGTAACAAACGGAGTTAAAAACCAGCTATAATCTTTCAAAACGGTCTTCCGTTCATCGAAAGAGTGAGGAGGAAGCATCAATCCGGTCTCTTCATCCAGATCATCTTCGTACCCACTTTCAGCAGCACTGAGAGGATTAACGACATTCCACTGAAGCCTTGCTTCTTTATTCAACATATTAAGGCCGATTCCCAAAACGATCACCCATGCGATGGGTATCAGGTCAATGTCAATCAAGCAGAAAAGGCACAAAAGAATGGCAATAATATCTACTGCTCTGTGCCCCAACGACTTGTCAATCATATCCAACTGGGGCTTGATGGAGTATCCGCCCTCGATCGAATCAATTTTAATGAACCTTACGACAGCCCAGACAATGAAATAGAATCCGACAAGGACAAGATGAGACAAGAAAATCTTGTCATAATCATACATCGGGAATCCCAAAATGCCACTATTAACCAAGTACATGGAGAGATATATGACGATGTATACCACGGCGGCTGGGAGGGCCGAGTCCATCCAGCCATATGGTGCCGAAGCAGAAAACTCTTCATAATCGCTCTTGCCATGCAGGAAATGGAAAAGAGTGAAAACACCGCCCCTGGCTTCATCGGTAATCGGGCAACCGGATTTGGCATTCCCCCATCCTTTTTTGATCGCCGTTCCTACCAGAACCGGAGCTTCGCGGAAACCCAGACCGGGAACATCCACCGCAGGAACCTTGCATACCAGACGGAATCCGCAGTCATCCGAAGCGTAATCCGGCATTTCGAATTTTCGTCCCGTAACAGTTGCATTTCCTCCACGGAGCACTCTCTTTCCTTCACCGGATGCAGAATCATCGCCAACTACGGGATTGAAAAGTTCTTCCGCTCCATAAGGAGCATACCAATCCTGGCACCACTCCTGAGACAATCCACACATATCGCAGATACCCAGTTCGTTGGCTTTCTTTTTTCCGACAGGCACCTTGACAGTATTCCAGCCCACATCGGAGAAAATGTCACTCCCCGCATAAATCTTATTCTGCGTATATTTTCCACCCTTTGCGGCATATTCCCATTGTGCTTCCGTAGGGAGAGAGAACTCGAGACCCGAAGCAAGATTGATCCTTTCAATGAACTGCGAGCACAAATCCCATCCAATGCCGACAGCAGGAAAATCTTTATTTCCGGTTAACGGAGCAATATCACCCATCACAGCGTTCCACTCTCCTATGGTAACCTGATACTTGCCGATGTAAAAATTATCCAGCGTTACCATATGAGCCGGGGCTTCATCTGGGAGAATCCGATAATCCGGCTTTTTGTTTTCAGCAGGATTGATACCCATCTTGAAAGAACCGCCTTCCACTTTGACCATTCCCGATTTCAATCTCTCAACAATTTCCAGGAGCTCGGAAGAAGTATCCTCGGCCTCAACCACCGGGTTTTCAGCCTCGATTGTTTCTCCGTCAACTGCCATCGCCTCAGAAGATTCGAACGACCTGTTTTCTTCATCTGTCTTTTCATCCTTCTTCTCTTCAGCAGGTTTTGCTTCCTCAGACGCTGGACCTTCAGGCAATGGATCTCCCAAATATGCATTCAACACCTTTCGATACCCCATCATCGAACTGTCTCCATGAATTGTGGGAACATTGGGAGCTGAGGGACAAGCCAGAAAACCAATCCTTACGGGTTCAAAATTTTTGCCCACGTACTTGTAGATATAGCCGCTCTCGTCAACAAATCCGCATTTCTGATAATCCGGTTTCCCGGAAAGCGACACCCCGAGTTGTTTGGGAATATAGGCCCATCCCTTGTTGTCCTTGACAAGGACTTCTCCAATCGGAAGTTCATCGGGGTCGCTCAAAAGACGCACCTCGGCACCCGAATTCTGGCCATCGGAGCCGCTCGTGAACTGAAGAAAAGCTTTTTCTTCCAAAACCCCCTTTTTTCGCCCAATCCGAAGCCTCACCCTGGACTTTACCTGCTTGAAGAGCTGGAATATAAGGACCAACGCTGCACATACAGCGAGGATGATCAGCAGCAAAACAAAATCCACTACCATAAGCTACTTGTCCTCCATAAACAATTTTCTGAATTTCTCACACTTGGCATCGACCTTTGACAGGGTCTTGGGAGGGAACAGTCGATACCAATGTGCAGACAGGTCACCGATCAAAGAATACAACGCTAACGAGGAATCGTAACGGCAATGAACGTTATCATCGCTGGACTTGTCTTCCGTTGCGTTTTCAGGATAATTATCAGACAAATCATAAGACTTGTCCTCCAGGTCGTTTTCTGGAAGAACCCGGGTGAAAGAAAGCGAACGGAAGGTACGCCAGATCGTCAGGAAAAGATATGACTTGAGCAGGCGGTCACTTGGATCCGTTTCAAATCTACAATTATACAACGGCATATAAGGATTGAAAAGACCGGGAACAGAATAGCTGTTGGTCTTCAAGTCAGCATGACGAATATCGTCGTCCGCCGTAAACTCGCCGGATGTGGCGCAGAATTCCGAGAATAACTTGAAACCCGGAAGATTGAGCCTGTCGTTCTTGAATGTCATCAATTTATCGCCGACTGTAGTGTCATTCCTTTTTCGCAGTTGCTTCTTGACAACAGGGAGGAACTGCCCCAAGAATTTTTTATGGGCGTTTGACCAAACAAAATCCCTGTCCACTTCCGGATCATCGACACACTCACAGACTCCGTCATAGAGAAGTACAATTTTCTGGGAATGCTTGTTGATGAGTTCCTCATAAATCATCTTTTCGCCAAGTTTGTCAATCCGAACGCCTTTACCATTGACTTCCAGCTCACCGAATCCAATTTCACTGTGAGGGAAAAAGCGTTCGTTCTTAATCTCGCCGCCCACACTGCCGACACAGCAAAATCCATCTACAACAGGTTGATTGAATGTCGTACGTGGCAACTCCATTTCATAAGTCGAAACCTTATCTTGAAGGGATTGGCCCTGAAGAACCTGCTCACTCCGCAACAGGTACTCATCGCAAAGCCTGATAACCTTGTCATAGAAAACAATGGCTTGATTGTGGATGCGGTTGGCGAAACGCGCATACGCATCGTGAAGGTAATATGCAACAAGCCTGTTCTGATAGCGGTGAAGCCGCCGATGGTAAATGTAGTACTGCACCATCTCCCATCCGGCAGGAATCATGAACAGAAGGACTGCTATCAGATACCAAAACTGACTAATACCGGTAAGGGGATCCAGATGGAATGGATAACGCAGAGCCTGCGAGGAATTGAATCCGCCTGACAGATACAACTCGATCACAGGCATAAGTCCAATGACCATGATTACACCGAGCAAGAAAGCACGAATGACGCGAGAAAAGACAGTAGTCCCTTTTTTAAGGTGTTTTACAAACTTGTCCATCGCCTCTTTCTTCATATCTTCACACCGGCCGTCGGCACTGTCGCCATCGTTGCTGAAGGCATCATGATACTCCTGGAAAGCATCGTGGTACTCCGGTTCAAGACTTTCTTCAAAAGGAATCCAGATTTTATCCGGGATTTCGGCAGGAACGCGAGCGCGGACATTGATAACTTCTTTCTTGAGTTCTTCGAACTTGTTTCGTATCAGGCAGGCTCCTCCTTTTTCCGGAGAAGCATTATTCTTGATAATCGATTCAATCTTATCCGGTATAAGTCTCCTGGCCACCTTTTCATAATAAGAACGCGTGTTCTCATTGACCTTGAGCAGAGCATCACCCGTCGAATGGGAAACCGAATTAATTACGGCGCTAAGAAAGCGTGTCGGATAATGCCTGATCCACGCATATTTGGGAGAAGAATAGAAATAACGTTTCAACCCCTTGTCGGCAAACTGGTCAACCGGATGCTTAGCCGGTTTGGGCACGAGATTATCCAAAGAAGTGTCGATAATTGGCATCGCATCCTCGGATTGCATAGCCTCAACCAAACTGTCGAAAGAAACAGCTTCATTCAGGAACGGGACTGAACTGGAAGCGGAATCCTTTTCAGGCTCCTTGGAAAAAACCTCCAGAACTCGAGATGCAATCATCCGGAGGTCCTCTTCCTGCTGGGCTCTTGCATCATAATACAAGGAACCCGCTCCCATCGCAAAATAAAAGTCCTCATTATTGTTGTTCTCCAACAACGGATGGAAGGAATCGCTGGCATAGTAAAGATGTATCAGCGATTGGAAAACGAAATCAGCCTGTTGCAGCGGAGTCAGGGTCGGATAAATCTTTTCGGTTCTGTGCTGGGTATCCTGGAACAGCATCACCTTGTCAAATCCACCTGTCCTGCTGACATTTCGCTGAACCTCGAGTTCCTGAAGGCAGCGAAGAGCATCCTGTCGATTTTCATAAGGGTATTCCTTGATCGTCGATGGCATATATAGCATGCCAAGGATAGAAATGCCCTGATGGATATGGTCCGCAACTATACGCGTCTTTCCGGACTTGATGGCAGCTGGCAGAACGGTAAACAATTTCAAGGTGGTCAATTCAGTTACATCTCCCAAAATGCAGATGTTTACGCTGCATTCGTTGAGAGGGAGGAGGCCGTCCAAACGTTTGATCTTTTCGTTCTGACGATTGACCTGGCCGATTTGCGTCCACACCGCCGAAGAAGATGAAGGAGGCGATATACGCTCATTAGTCTCTCCCACATATTGCCAAATCCGACTGTCGAAAAGGACCTCATCGCCGAAATGATAAGACTTAGTTTCATCGAATTGCTTGGTTTCAGGGTCCTCGTCCAAAATTCGGGGATGCTCGTTCATCATACGGACAAACTTTTGTCCGTCAAGAATCACCTGCCCATAAACCTCAGCATACAAATTCTCCTTATCTTCCTGAGAAATGTCTCTTCCCAAATCCGTATAAAGCCAGGTATCCTGAACACGATTGAGCGACCGGGTGAGCGAAAGGAGACGGTCTTTTCGCTCACCCGCATTGCACAGGTCAATGATCCAGAGAGGTACCATTATTGTAAATCTTTGATATTCCGGATCTTATTCTCAATTACATCAAAGAGGATCTTATACGTTGACTTCTCCTTTTCTGTTTTTGCGGCAGAAATCCTTTCGTCCAGGTCTATCAGCAGCTTTTCACGATAATCAGTGAACTTATCGTTGATGATATTCTCTCCTGAGAAAGGACCTTGCTCATCGGATCCCTTGAACTTATAGAGCGCCATTAAGAAATGATTATACGTCTCAGAAATGGAATAGCGGATGAAATTCTTCTCGTAGTCAGCAAAAGATTCTCCGAAATCATTTCCTTCAAAGAGCGAGAAGTAACTGGTATTCCGCTCGTTGACCACGATACAGATGCGTCCGTCCCTCATAGAGATAGCTTTGGGACGGGCTATCTCGAACATCCCTGCGTAAGAGCCATCCTTGTTTGTCTTGATTTTGAGGATTGTATTGGTAAAATTTTCCTGTTGACTCCTATACTTTGACTTATAGAAGAAATTGGCAAAATCGGCCTCATACTGTTTGAGGAAAAGAATCTTGGCAAACACTTTGTGAGCCGGGGAAACTTCATAAGGAAGATCTTCCATGACAAGATTCTCACCATGATCCGCAAAGAACTTGTGGAAATGATACTTCTCACGGAACGGCGCCTTATCATACAGTTCCTTCAAGGAGTCATAGATACGGTAATCGCTGAACGTAAGACCGTACTTTGCCTTGATGACGAAAGCGGCATTCTGTTCGTCGGACTGGATGAAACGATGCAGGGGGTTGCCCTCGTTAAATCCAAGCATATCACGGGCCAGGTCGCGATCCTTCGTGACGAAAATGAGGAATTCCCTGTAATCAATGGCGATACGGTTGCCCTTGTAATTAAAGAAGAGGCTCGGACTCAGACTGCGGCGGATCTTTTCCTTATCTTCACGGTTCAAATCCTTGAAGAAATCATACACACCCTTTGAGAACCACTGACCATGGATTTTCCCGGAAGTCTCATGTTCCAGCTTGTAGTCCAAAATCTTCTTCGCATACTTGACGAAACGCTCAATGCGAGTTCCGGGTTCGGTCGTAGAAGGCATCTTAGGATTCGCGAAGAAACAAACTTCCTTTTCATTGTCAAAGGCGCATATGTTACCTTCCGCTTCAATTTGCTTGAAGACACAACTGTTAGGATTATAAATTTCATTGATGTACGAAACAACCGTATTCTCCCCCACTTTACTGCTCTTCCTCAAAGGCAGGAATCCGTCGCCACCCTTAGCTTGAACCGTGGAGGTTTTGATGATTTCTTCATAAAGTTCGCTGAAGAAATTGCCGGACCGCCAGCCGTTGCTGTCAGCAATCTGATCAAGACGAGGAAGATAGACGGACGTGACATCCAGCGTCTTTTCGCCGAAACTCCGGGGAAGTTTTTTACTGTACTTGTCCTCAGCCTCCTTGGCGGCCTCCTCAGCCTTGTTCTTTATCTGCTCAATCAACGAGACGATTCCCTTCAGTTTACCATTGCCGTCCTGGTCGCAGAATTCATTCAGAACATCAATCTCACGATCCTTAATGATACTGTCGATTTCACCAGAGATCAAATTTCTGGCCTCAGAAATATACGCTCTGATTTCTGATTTCTGGTTGGAAGCCGACTCAAACAGTCCTTTTTCACCCGCCTTTTTGTCCCACAGCAATCTCAGATTGGCCAAATCCATCTCGTCCTTCTCTTTCTTTTCACTATGGACTTTCTTCTGCTCTTCAATCTGGACTTTAGCATATTCCCTCAGCGAATTGAAAAGATTCAATGTATAAGTCAATCCCTCTTCACGGATAGTCGTTTCCGCCTTCTTATACAGCCGGTTTTCAATCGCAGTGATATAAACATTCTTTTTACGCTTGAAGATTTCGTCAATGCCCTGAGTCTGGAAGTCCTCCACACAGGAATTCACAATATGGTCAGGACTCATTTCGTCGCCCAGTTTAATCACATCATCCGCCACATCAACGTTTTCGACTAGTTCGTCTCTTTTTGCCGCCAATTCCCTGGTGGGACCGACCTCCTTGAACAAATCCTCGTACAATGCCTTTTTCGCCTCATCCTTAACTTCAGGGCACTGTTCCTTGTTTAGGATACCGTATACGAGAAGGTCTCTCTCCAGACGCATCTTCATATAATTACGGAATTCTTCTTCGGGCTTCCTTAGTGCAATATAACCCATCGGAACCAAAAATCCGTTAGGTCTTTGATTGTAAAGGTCGTGCATATAGTTGTCAATGTCGGAATGAAGAGCGTCTCCACCGTTTCCGGAGTGGATGTAGTACAGCATTTCCGCGGTGTTGCTGGTCATCCCATCACCGATGTCGGTACCATTGTCTGTCTGGCAATCGATCGGAATCAGATAGTAGAACGGATCGTACCGTCCTTCCGAATCGATTAAATTATAATCCTTGACCATTGCCAGACGATGGAAGAGCGTATTGCGGCGTTCGTCCATGCTCATCGACTTGATCGCCTCGATTTCCTCGAATACGGCATAGGCGTTGAGGCTGTACTTTTCTTCAGTACTGTTCTTGTCGATGAAACGCTTGGGCATATACATCACCAGAACCAGATGCGGGTCACCATCTCCGATGGAACGCTTATGCTGCATGTTGACATAGTAGAGTACGTCATTGATGATGCCGCTTCCAGTACCACCGTTCGCACTGCAGACCACCCAATAAAAAATGGTGTTCTCCATTCCGCCATTGTTCTTGACGCTATTGAGGTCCTCGATATGGCTCTGAAGTTTCTGCTGAAAATCCGAAAGAGATCGCGCAAAAGAAATACGGGATTTCATACGGAAAGCACCCGCTCCGAATTTCAGCGGCTGATCGGGAATCTTGGCTGCCAGTTCAGGAGAGCAGGCTTCCAGGATACGGTGGTTGATTAATGGCTCCGGATCCTGTTTGGCCTCCTGGTAGATGGCATGGGGGTTACCCATTGAAAGGCTGACCAGGTCACGCTGCGGATCGATGAAAAGACGGGTACCATTTTCGTACGTATCAGCATTGTTTTTATTAGCTTCGTCAATGTCACGGGAATCCGTATCCAAAAACAAGAACCGATACGTTTCATTCATTTTCTCGAACTTACTCTTTCCCGGGCTGTTGGAAAGTTTCTCGTAAATCTTCTGCTTGATAAGCGAAACGGTCTTCACACCCTGCCCGCCAAGGCCGATGAAGATGTGTTTTTTGATGTTGTCAGACATGGTAAGTGTTTTTATTTTTTCCTAATTTCGATTCTATATTGGATATTGGTCTTGGAAGTTCCATAAAAAAGGGTGGTAGGCAGACTACCAAGCGTTATTGTATTCAATACTCCGCCCTGCCGGTTTTTATAGACATTTTTATTATTGGAAGGGAGAATCTTGAACTTTGTCTTCGGGTGATTCAAAAGGAACGCTTTTCCGGGAACCTTGGAAACCGCGAACTTCCACCTTTGATCACCTGAACCCTGGAAAGTCTGGGTTCCTTTTTTCGTGATTTCAAACCGACGGGGCTCGATAAGCGGCTCACCTTCCATATTGAAAACACGATACTCTCCCCTGTATTTAGCACGTTTGTTTTCCGCCATGCACTTGAACAGCAGAATCAGATAGATGAGAGAGAGAAGCAGAATCAGCAACGTCAGCCAAAGGGGAAGGAAGAAAGTGAACACCGGTTTTCCCTCCATAGGAACCCGAACCTTGGGAACAGGCTTCTTGATTCCCAGTTTCTTCAATTCATTATCGTAAGGCGTAGGAAGATCGACAAACATGTTAAGGTCATCACCGGACCTGTGGAACCCGGGATTCGTATTCCTTATCCGGCCAAGATTCCTGTCGAAAGAAGGATCGTCGGTAGGGCGGCCGGCACCGCCGTTATTGTCCAGATAAAAACCCGGAGCACCTTTACGGCCCTGACCGGGAGCAAAGGGATTGTTGGTATTCTGAGGGTCGAAAGGATTGAAATCAGGATTGCCGCCCTGAGGTTTTCCGCCTGTATAGGCTCCGGGGTTGCCACCAGGATAGCCGTTTGAACCGCTGCCCGAACTGCCTGCAGATCCGCTACCCAGTCCGGAGTCTTTGTCCGTATTCCCGTCGGAGGGATTTCCTTCCGGATTGGATCCCTTCTTTTTTTCACGACCTTTGTCGATCAAGCCTTTCAGTCCCCCCTGTCCTTTCTGGTCGCTTCCGAGTCCCTCGGGATAAGGTCCATTGGAAGCAGGTCCCTGATATACGGTATTGCCATTCGCATCTTCGCAACTGGTCCCACCTCTGGGATCCACCGTGTACCTATTGCCGTCACTCCCGGTATAGAAAGTGGATTGTCCGGGAATCACTTGATAGACCTTTCCATCCGGAGTGTAAACCGTCATGATTCCGTCATCTCCGGTTCGGGAAAGGTTGCCGTTGTCACCGACAAAATACTTATTACCATCGTTCCCCGTAAAGAAAGGTTGTCCGGATGACGATTGAGATATCTCAGGATCATCGGGTACAAAAGGATAGGGTTGGTAATACTGGGACAACAGGTCCTCTGGGGATAGCTGAGACCCAGGAAGAGAGACATAAGTCGTATCTATCTTGATATTCTTATAAAGTCTCCCAGGTTCCCACTGTACGTGCGCCTTGACATATCCGTCGACATCCACCCTGGTATCCACAAGCACTTCCGACATCCTGTTCTCTTCCTCCACGATGGCGCGTAGCCGCTCAACCATGATTTTCTTCTTCAAGTCTATGAACCAGTTCCGCAAGGTAGTTTCATTGGTAACTGGCTGCATTTCATATGACATCCTCAGATTCTTAAAGACGCCGTCGCGCAACTGGTCAAGGCAATAGCCGGGAGCATTCTGGTTGACCGGCAACTGAAGGGCGACGATACGTCCAAGTTTGTCATAAGAAGCGGCCTCGAACTTTTCCCTGAGCGTTTTTATGTCGTTGGTGCTCAGCCTATGTTCCCCGCTGCCCAACTGATCGTTGCGGAAATCCGTCAGAATGAACACGAAATTCATATCATCAGAACTATTCAGCAAGGACTTGCATACAGCCGCCCCCATGTCGGGTATATCAGTATGAGCCCGGAACTGTTTGTCATCATTTACGTTATTGTACAAGTTGTCAATCGCCGGATAAAGGTCCTGCTTGAATGAAGAACTGACCTCTCCGAGATATCCGTTCTCCTCACCCTTCGCCGTCGTGCCGAAGCGGATTATCCTTACATAATCTCCATCAGGTAACGCCGCAACAAATTGTTTGAGCGCGGGCTGAACGATGGGAGCGAATTGTCTCATCGTCCCCGATACGTCAATGGCAAAGGTATACGTAACATGGCGTTCCGTCAACTCCTTGTGGAAGAGTTCCGTAAGTTGAGGATACTGTTGCTGAACGAACGACATCCCCTCATCGACACTCTGTCCCCGGGCAGGGGCCCAGAGGCAAAAAGAGCTGAGAACCAACAACAAAAAAAGGTTCCGTTTCATAATATGAGTATTAATAATTTTCAGAACTGGCCGCCAATGAATCCACGACAGACGATAGAACATCGCCCAGGTCATTGAGAGATTCTTCGATACCGGAAAAATCGAATAACCCTTTCAAAGAACTTGAGATATCCAACACATTATCCTTTATGCCGTCACCAAGACCTTGAATATAGGCAGGGATAACAGCCTTGATAGTTTCGATCAAAGACGCCGTCTCCAAAATACCATTCTTCAAAAGAAGTATGTGATAACGACCGATCGCATTAAAAACCATATCCCGCTGATCCGGTGTATACTTGTCTTTATTTTCTTTGTATGTCGCAATCAAGTCTTCATATTGTGCCAGACTCTTCTCCCAGTCATCGGAATCATACCTTGATGCGGAATTCTCAGCATTTGCGACAAACTTATCCAATCGTTCGGGGACATTTTTCCATGTTGAACACGATATAGTCAAACCCAATAAAAAAAGAAGAAAAATAAACTTCATTATTAAAGTTTTAACGTGAATTCTAATTAGAAGTGCAACACACTTCAATAGTCAAAATTAAATAATTATTTACAATATTCCAAAGGCGTCTTGAAACCGAGTGACTTACGGGGCCTGTGGTTTAGTTTCCATTCTATCTCAGCAAGCATCTCGTCGGTCAGCTTGCTGAAGTCGGTGCCTTTCGGGATGTATTGGCGTATCAGTCCATTCGTGTTTTCGTTTGCGCCACGTTCCCAGGAGTGGTACGGACGGGCAAAGTAGAACTCGGCATCGAGTCCCTTCGCGATCTCCTTGTGGCGTGCGAATTCTTTTCCGTTGTCAGCCGTTATCGTGTGTATTTTTCCTTATAGGGCAGCAGCGCTTCGATTGCCGTGCTGGCCAGCGGGGTGGCTTCTTTCCCAGCAAGCCTGCGGACCAGCACCAAATGCGTGCACCGGTCGTTTGTTGTCATGATAGCACCCTTGTGGTTCCTGCCAATCATCGTGTCTATCTCAAAGTCACCAAAACGCTTCTTCTCATCTACAACCGACGGCCTCAGCGATATGTCAACCCGGTCCTAGATGATTCCCCTGGATCTGTATAGGTTGTCTTGTCTTCGCTTCCGTCGCCCGCCATGCCTGAGGCTACGCGCCAACTCGTCATAGCCCCGGCGCTTCTCCTGCCAGATCCACCGGTAGATCGTCTCCGCACATACAATATCTTCCCCCTTCAACCGGAACCGGCCGCAGATTTGCTCCGGACTGTACTGGCCGTAGATGATGAACCGTCTGACTGTCCGCTTCATCTCATCGGTGAACTTCAGGTAGTGTCGCCGTGCCTTCTTCCTTCTTTCATACTTCTTCTGTGCCAGCCGCCATCGGTACCGGTGGTACCCTCTCATGTCGCAGTTCCTACGGATCTCACGGCTCACCGTACCTGTGCTGACCCCTATCACTTCTCCTATCTCCCTGAGGCTCATTGGTGTCTGCAGCAACGCCTCTATCGTGTATCGCTGCTCCCTTGTTAAATGCTTGTATCCCATCCTCTGTCGCTTTTCTGGTTATGGCAGTCAAGTATAGTCTAGCGAAGACGTGATTCTCATAATGAGAAAGGATTCTCCCGGCTCGTCGTCAAAAATTTCCATAATCGCATTGAGAAGATGAGGATGCGATATGAAATCCCGAATCCACTCGGGGCCCGGCATTTTGTCTCTCTCGGAGAATGGAATGTCAAAGGCTCGTTTTGGCGACCACTGGTTCCCATTATTCCGGACAGTAAAGCGAATCAGGTCCATGGCTCCCGGGACAGAATCGGCGATTGTACAAGAGGTGATTTCCTCCGGGATATCACCATTGAAGAGTTGCTTGGCATAATCGTCAGCTACCTGTTGCCGGATCTCCCGCTCTTTTCTCTCCCGGAGTCCGTCCTGATAGGCGTCAATGCTGGCCGCTTGCGCGGAAGGAACACGCTCATTTATAGCCAACATAAACGTTACAAGCTCGTCAGCAGAGCACGTGGGACTTACGAAGGCGTGCCCGCACTCACTAAATCTCTTGCCCAGGATATGCGGGGATACCTGAAGTACCGGGCCGCCGTACTTGTATTGCTTGTCACGGTAGACAAAGGAGATATTACCCAGCTCCAGCAATGTGTGCTTGCCGGACTTCTTGATAGACGCGGCCGGTACGCCCAACTCAATCAATCTCTTGGTGAGTTGGTCAGCGGAAACGTTATTACCCTGGGCTCCCGGCCGGAATGGGTGGACCCAGGCCAATTGGATACCTGGCCACCAGTATGAATCCGGAGTCCACTGAAGATTGATATGAGAGCGCATAAGGCTCCGGGTGTTGTCCGCGCAAACACGAACGATTGATTCGAAGAGATTGTCCATATATTCGATGTTGCTGAAATATATACCGATATCGAATCAATTTCTTTCACTCGCTGGCCGTTACCAAAAACCGTCGTTTGCAAAATATCAGCTTACTCTTGAAAGATGATTTTATTGTTCACGGACAAAGAAATTGCATTATTTGTCAATTTGTTGTTCGCAGACTACCAGTGTTGCGTGCTGGATTCTACTCTGAAGTGCAACGCTTTGAAGCGTGACAGTATAACTTTACTGCCATAACGGTAACGGAATTGGATTGTGACACAATCAAGGGGGACAAAATACTGCTTAGGACCACATGTTTTGACAACATGACAACATATAATTCCCAAAAAAATGTAACTTTGTATGGGACTTATCCCATTTTTTATTCATTATCCGGCCGGTATATCATCCCTTGAACTAAAAAAATAAATCCTTTTGATGCTATGTCTTTTTTAGATCCCATCGTAACGTTCTTCATTCACACAGCTGACGTCATTAAAGAGCAGTTCATTATGACCGCTAACTCCCATGGCGGCTCCAATGAAAAGAAAGAGAAAGCACTGAAAGAAATTGAAGAAATGCCCGTCCAGTTTTGGTTCTACATAACTGATATGATATCAACCGATGTTTTTAAACAAGTTTACAACGTGCAAATAACACCCGAAGAAAGCGAAGAAAGTATAATGGATGAAATGGTTAGGAATTATGCCGAGCAGTGGCTTGACGATGAGTTTTTCCACGACAAGCTCAAAGTCGGGTTTTTAAGGTTACAGAACGAAAAGAATGGAGAAGAATTAGACAACAATGGCCATGATTATATAGATCTAGGTTTGAGTGTTAAGTGGGCGACGTGCAACGTCGGTGCAACGAAGCCTGAAGACAACGGTTCGTATTTCGCTTGGGGTGAGACAAGTCCCAAAGACTCTTCAACCAAAGACGCAGCACGTGCTAATTGGGGCGGGACCTGGCGTATGCCGACAGATGCAGAGATGGAAGAATTGATAGAAAATTGCGAATGGGAGTGGACTACGCTGGGAGGTAAGATAGGGCACAAAGTAACGAGCAAGAAGAACGGTAACAGCATCTTCCTTCCACCCACTGGTATCCGTTGTTGCGGAGAAGATATCGGAGCGGGTTCCGACGAGTATTGGTCCTCTTCTTCTTGCCGGGAAAGTTATGATGAAGCTTGGAGCATGTTCTTAGAGTCAGAGGAAGCAGATGACGTCCAAATGTCCGAAACACCCCGCTACTACGGGGTCTGTGTTCGTCCCGTCTTAGGAAGTACCCTGGACGGTACACGAGAAAACGAAGAAGAACAGAATGATGTTTATTTTGACAACAATGGCCATGATTTTATAGATCTAGGTTTGAGTGTTAAGTGGGCGACGTGCAACGTCGGTGCAACGAAGCCTGAAGACAACGGTTCGTATTTCGCTTGGGGTGAGACAAGTCCCAAAGACTTTTATTCTGAGGATAATTATAATACGCTTTATAATCCGCCGGATGATAAAAAGTATGATTCAAAGACTCGACTTGATCCAATCGATGATGCAGCCACAGCAAATTGGGGTGGTAAGTGGCGTATGCCGACAGATGCCGAGATGGAAGAATTGATTGAAAATTGCGAATGGGAAAGAACAACGTTGGGAGGTAATAAAGGATACAAAGTAACGAGCAAGAAGAATGGCAATAGCATTTTCCTTCCCGCCGCTGGTTTCATCAGAGACCCCGGTTTAGAGCGATTTGAGCTGTTCGATATCAGACTGTTCGTGGCGGGTTTCGAGGGGTACTATTGGTCTGCTTCCCGCCATTTATATGGGTCTTTTTCCTCTCGCATTAATTCGAGGTATATGTTCTTTTCAAATAAGGTCATCATGGACTACGACGAACGTGATATGGGGTTCTCTGTTCGTCCCGTCTTAGCTGAGGATGATCATCTCAGGTTCTTCGACGACTTAGCCTTAATCCGTGAGGCTCTTCTGAATGGTGAAAGAAGTGATAACAACGCCTCTGTTGCTGACGGCATCAAACCACGTGAGCGCAACGTGTCTGCTTATCTCGTCAAATTTACACGTAACGGCGATACCCCTGCTTTCGCTTTCGCAACCAAGAAACTTTGGAAAAGCATCGCAGACAACCCGAAAAGTGTTGAATTCATCAAGACGCATCCCTATTATGGGCACGATATGGAAGTTTATTTTTTTGATAAGCTGCCGGCCACGTGCAAGTGTTTTCTTGTCAATCGGGTAAAACTGAAGAATTATGACCTTGAAAAATATGAAACGATAATTGATTCAGCAATAAACAGCGCCAAAAAGGTGGATTTTTAATTAACAATAGAAGGAAGAGGTCAATACCAATATACCGGCATATGAGCCCACGGGACGTGCCCTGGCCATCATGGATGGCGATACGCTTGATATCGTACGCGTATTCAAGACAGAGAGCGTCATCGGTTTTTCCGGTGCGGAGAGTGACAACTATGAGACCCTTTGCGACAAGGTCCGCTGCATCGTGGACATTGAGCTGCCTCGGAATGTGGTTTTCATCTTCTTCGACACGTTTGATGGGTGCATCTCTCGTAGTGTCATACGTCGCATCCTGCGTGCCTGCATCTCCTATCAGGTGGATTTTGTACGTACTGGCGACTTCTCCCGTAGCCGTCGCATGGTCCTCGAGGATATTGAGGCGTTTACCACCATCGATAACAGCATCATCTCAAGGGCAACGCAGGATATCGTCATCTTCTCCCCTGCCGGTGTTTTCACGTTGAATGCCATCGATGCGTCCCTTGAACGTCCCTCACTATTTGACGAAGGGTCGAAAACGACGGATGGGCATGATTGCAGCCGAAAGTCTGTCCTTTCAGCCCTTCGCAAACTGCTCGATGGTGAGGACAAGGCTATCCCTTATACCGACGAGTACCTTTCAGACCTTCTGGCTGAGAAGGGTTTTGCCGTCGCAAGGAGAACCGTTTCCAAGTATCGAGAACTACTTGGTATTCCCAAACGGTCTGAAAGGCGTGCCGTCTCCCTATGACAGTTGCCTTATAGGAAAAACAATAAATAAAATGACTTCTGGAAGATTTGTTTCAAGTAGGGTTTGGAGCGAGGCGATGGAGGACTTGAGACGATGGCTGAAAAACAGAGTTTAAACGGCAAAGACGGAAAGAAATCGATATATTTGCAATAGATTGCGTAAGAGTAATAACCTTTTTTATGAAAGTCATCCATACTTCCGACTGGCATCTGGGCCACATCCTTTACAATCTGGACAGGAACGCTGAACACGAGGCGTTCCTCGGTCAGCTCTGCAAACTTGTCCGCTCTGAGAAGCCTGACGCCCTTCTAGTGTCCGGCGACATCTTCGATTCGGCGCAGCCTTCCATACCGGCTCAGCGCCTGTACAATCGTATGATGATCGATATTGCCAGGAAGAATCCCGACACCACAATTGTCGTCACCGCCGGAAACCACGACGGCGCTTCCCGTCAGGAACTCTTCTCAGAGCTTTGGGACGAGGCCTTCAACGTGAAGTTCATCGGCAAGATAGGATACAAGGAAGACGGCACGGTCGACCTTGACAAGTTCATCGTCCATATCGCCGGGAGGGGATTCATCATCGCTGTTCCCTATATTTACAATGAGAACTACCCCGAGAGCACTAACGAAGACCGGGCGCCCATCCTGGACTTTCATCAAAGGCTTCTCGACAGGGTCGCCGAGCTCAACGGTGAAGGCCTGCCGGTCATCATGATGGACCACCTTGCCGTGGCCAGCTGCGACATTGCCGGGCACGACACAGCAAAGGCGCGGCTTGTATTCGAGGACCTCGAGCTTCTTGGAAAAGGTTGGGACTATCTGGCCCTCGGCCATATCCACAAGCCTCAGACTCTCAAGGATACGGCAGCCAGATACTGCGGCTCCCCCATACCCGTCAGCTTTGACGAGGACTATGAGCACTCCGTATCCATCGTGACCATCGGGAAGCATGGTGACAAACCCGGGATTGAAACTGTTCCAGTGGAGAACGTGATGCCCATATGGAACCTTCCCAAGAAGGCAGGTACCCTTGAAGAAGTGAAGGAGGCCATTGCGGCCATCCCTGCAGGAGAGAAGGGTTACGCCCGTGTGAATATCAAGGCGAAGGACATCCTTCCCATGGAGCAGAAGCTTGAGATTGAAGCCCTGATGAAGGAGCACGAAGGCATCAGGTTCTGCAACATCAACGTGGTGAGAGATGGTGGTTCAGTTCCCCGGGAACTCAAGACATACACTCCGGACGAACTCAAGCAGTCCGTGGACGCCGTCATGATTGCCAAGGAATACTACTCGGCAAGCCACAATGGCGAGGAGCTTCCCGAGGAACTTGTGAAGATCCTCGAGAGCATCGTCAGTGAGATCGAAAACAACCAGGAGGACTAAACCATGAGATTCAAGCGGCTTTACATAGAAAACATCGGCTCTATCGAGAGCAAAACAATAGATTTCACCGCTAACCCTTTGGGCGGCGCTTCCCTATTCCTTATCAGTGGCCCAACCGGTTCGGGCAAGAGCATCATCCTTGACACCGTATGCCTGGCATTGTACGGCAAAGCTGTCCGTCTGGAGAAGGTTTCCAACAGGGAGAGTTACATAGACACAGAGTTCAACTGCGCGGCAGACGGAAGCATCTCCTTGAGTGACCCCCGCCAGCTTGTCCGCCGCGGTACCACCAGTGCCTGCGCCGAACTTGTCTTCGACGGTAATGACGGAAGGGAATACACCGCTTCCTGGAATGCCACACGGGGCAAGAAAAAGAACCTCAATACACGATTGACCGCCAGCCGTCACATCAAGTCTGCCGACGGCTCTATAGATTGTAACAAGGAGAATGAATGCAACGACTGCATAGCCTCCGCGAATGTAGTAGGCTTGAAGTTTGACGAGTTCTGTCGCACCACCCTGCTCGCACAGGGCGAGTTCACGAAGTTTCTTGACAGTGACACCAAGGAAAAAGCCAACATCCTTGAGAAGGTGACCGGAACCGAGAAGTTCTCCAAGATCGGAGAATTGATCAATATTAAGTTCAAGGAGATTCAGGAGTCCGCCAGGGATCTGCTCCGTGACATTAACGATGAAGAGAAGCAGCCAATGAAGGATGAAGAGCGCCAGGCTCAGGTGGAAGAAGACAAGGAACTTGAGACCAACCGCAAAGGCCTTGATGACGAAAGGAAACTCCTAGCGGCAAAGAAGGGCATTCTTGACCGCCAATCCGTCAACGAAGGTAATGATGCAAAGGCTGATGAAAATCTCAGAAAGGCCGCTGCGCAAAAAGCCACGGATGGATACAAGGATGCCGTCAGAACTTCCACCGACTGGAAGGCTTCCATAGAGGCCAGGGCTTCCCTCAAGACGAGGGATGAAGCGAAGGCAACCATGGACAATGCCTTAGGTAAGAGAGCTGAGATGGGAAAGGTATACACTTCGCTCGCCGGCAACCTTATCTGGCTGGATGACTCCCTTGGACAGTTCAGTGGACTTGACAAGGAGATATCGGATACCGGAGAGAAACTCCAGAAGGCAAGGGAGGATCATGCAAGGCTAAATCCGGATGCCCTTGCTGAAGAAGGCAAGCGGCTCAGCGGAGAGAAAGCTGTTCTTGAGCAGATTCTCAAGCAGGCCCAGGTATGGCTTACCGGCCAGCGTTCCATTATCCGACCGGAAGTAATCGAGGCTTTCACACTGGAGCAGAGTGCATTGTATGCAGCATCCCAAAACGCATCCCGGAAGTTCTGGGCGGATCAGGAAAAGCAGAATGAGGCCCAAGGAAAATATGACAAGGTGTTCGCAGGGTTCCAGGATCATGCGGCTGCCGTCAGGACGACTCTGAAAGGGGGCGACATCTGCCCTGTCTGCGGCAACGTAGTCAAGCAGATCCTTACCGACGAGACCATTGCCAGCATATTGAAGCCTTACAGGGATAGCATTGAGAAGGCCAAAAGGTCTGTCGATGCCGCGAAAGAGGAATGCGATGATGTGATTGTCACCATCACCAACGCTTCAAAAGCCAAGGACGGTCAGATATCAGTCTGGCAGGGCCGCAACACAGAAGTCACCGAGTCTTCCAATAAGATCACGTCCTTAGTCACTCAACTCTCAACCCTGCAGCAGAAATCATCTGCAAGGACCTTACTTGTGGAAACGATCACACGTATCACTGACATAAAGGCCAAGGTCAAGAGCGCCCTCGGAGTTGAGGAACCGGTATCACCTGTAAAGGTAGAGAACAAGAAATTGGAATCCCGATGGGGCGAACTCAATAACGCTGTCGAGAGGAATGTCGCCGAGTACAACTCTGCAGAGGGCAATTGGAAGACCGCGAAGAAGGCTGTCGAGGATTTCTTGGCTGCTAATCCCGAATTTACTGAGGATTACCTCGTGAAGCTCTCCAGAAAAAGCATGGAGGACATCACTGAGCTGGATAGAAAGGTCAAGTTCGTTGATGACATGGCCACCACCGCAAATGCCCAAAAGGAAGCCTGCAAGAACGAGAGGGAGGCTATAGCCGCCGAGATAAAGGCCAAGGGGTATATCTTCGCCGAAGACGAGACTTCCGAGGGTCTCGAGCAGACTGTTTCCGGCCTTGATGCCGCCATCAGCAGGATTGACACCAGAAGAGGCGAGATCAAGAATGCACTTAAAGCGGACGACGCCAAGATAACGAGCATGAAGAAGACACGCGAGGAATATGAAAAGATTCGTCCCACGCTGACCAACTACGAAACCCTCAACAGTCTCTTCGGCCAGGGAGGCGGTGCCCTCTTCAAGAAGATTGCCCAGAGTCACCTCCTTGGCGTTCTTCTCGAAAACGCAAACTTCTATCTCAGCCAGTTCACCGACCGTTATGAGTTGATCCGTCAGGAAGGATCTCTCGTCGTCCTGATGAAGGACAAGCAGCAGGATGAAGCTCCGAGACCGGCCAACACCCTCAGCGGCGGTGAAGGCTTCATGGCATCGCTCGCACTGGCCCTCGGCCTGAGCAGCTTCAACAGCAGCGATTTCAGTTCCGACACCATTTTCATCGACGAAGGTTTCGGCACGCTGAGTCCCAAATGCCTGGAAAGCGTGTATGAGACTTTGGCGTCACTCAAGAAGGTTGTCGGGAAGAAGGTTGGCATCATCAGTCACGTCGAGTATCTCAAGGACAACATACATCCGCAGATTCTTGTCGAGCCAATTGGCAACGGTCTGAGCGTCATCAAGGATCCGGTATAGGGTTGTTGGAGAAAGGAAATCATAGTGCGATACTATCTATTGTAATAGTTACCAGCCTTTCGAGTATATATTGATATAAACGGTTAAATATGACGATATATTTCAATCCACGTTATGACTCTTCGGTCTTCCTTACCGCTGATGACTGCGGTCTGGGCAAGGCATATTCGGGCAAGGAGGCTCTTTTGGGCGAGTTGGAACTCCGCGCCGGTCTGACTTGTGCGAACATAGAACATGCCGACCGCGTCATCGCATACATGGAAGCGATGCAAGCTGCGCAGCAGAGTTCTCCCCTCTTCTACTCTGAGTCCTTCGAACGGGACGACTTCGGCACTGCCGAACTGATGCTCGGATGGAGGGATGCCCTCGTGAAGGCAGGCTGGGACGGAAAGCCCGCTGGTGAAAGCGAGAAGATCAGGGTTCTCTCCTTGATTGAGTCACGCTTCTGCTGCCCCGGCTCCGCAGACAGATGGAGAAACATCCTCAAGGAAGCAGCCAGGCGTCCCATCCTGAAGGCCTCCGACCGTATTATTGTCCAGTGCCCTTATGAGTATCTTGAGCCTGTGATGCAGCATCTGTTTGATTCCATCAATGCTCTGTATGAGACTCCTGTCGTGGAGTATCATTCTGTCGCCGTCCCCATCACCAGGGACTCCAAATGCAAGATTCTGGAGTTCGACAATGAATACCCGGCACACGAGTGGATTGCGTCACAGACGCTTGACGCCAATGACGTTGTCGCTGAAGCCGATGAGGCTCTTCTTGGAGACAACCTTCACATCCTCGGCAAGCCCGGTATTGGTGCTGCAGACGAGGGCATTGGTGCTATTATGCGCCTTCTTCCTTTAGGTCTTTCACTGTTCAAGTACCCTGCTGACATCAATTCCCTGCAGTCATATCTGCAATCCCCGAGATCGCCACTCGGGAAGCTCTACACTCAAGGAGTGAAGAAGGACGGATCACTCTTTTGGGCACCTGCCGTCCGCCAGCTCTATGACCACATCTGCTCCGAGGGCGGATTCGGCAAGGAGTGGAACGACATTCTTGAGAAAGCCATATACGCACATGATGGTACTCCCCTTCCGGAAGCTGACCGCAAGAAGGCTCTCAAATTCATCGGCATGTGGGAGCAGAGCAGGGAACTTGACAAGGGCCAGGCTCCCGTGTCCGGGGTGGTGGCCTTCATAAAGGGACTCAACAACTGGGCCGGAGGAAACGTCAACCCTGAAAGCGAACTGAACACACAGTTCCAGGCCCTGCAGCGTTACTGCGGAGCTATGCTCCGTCTTCTGGATGGGTGGAATGGGGACACCATTTCCGTGGAGAAACTCTCCAGATGGGCAAGCCACATCTGCGTTCCAATCAACATCAGTACTGACTACGCACGTCTCGGCTCGATGAACGTTGTCGGAAATGTGGCCGACATTTTCTCCCCCGTTAAGCATCTTTACTGGTTTGCGGCAACTACCGAAGACGGTGTTGAATACGAATACGATTTCCTCTCGCCAAGCGAGATAAAATCATTGAAGGCTGCTAGCGTGTTTCTTCCCGAGAAGGAGCTGATGGCGCGCCTAGACAAGGCATACAGGCTTGAGGGTCTGAGCCGATGCGAGAACGTGACTATCATAACCTGCAAACGTATCAGCGGCATTGAAACTGTCCAAAGTGCCCTCCTGGCGGAGATATCGGACTTCGTTCCAACAAAGCCGGGAAAGCCTGTCGCCAAGACTGTCACGGGCAATGTCGAGACTGATCTCGGCAAGGCTGCCGTGCATCATTTCGACCCGAAGATTCTTGATGGGTTCCACCGCAAGGCTGAGAGCTACAGCAGCATCAACACTCTTCTCATGAGTCCGGTGGACTATTTACTGGACTATTTGAAATCATACCGCCAGTATGGTACCGAGGAAGTGGCCGACATCGCTACCACAGAAGGTACGGTGGCCCACGCTTATATCGAGACACTTGGTCAGAAATGCGGTTATGATCCCATAACAATGAGGGACATACACAAGAGCTGCTTCGATTCCCTTCTGAATGAGGTGATTTCAGAGAACGGTCTCGTCCTTTGTCTGGAAGAGAACAGCCTTGAGGAGAAGAGTTTCCGCGTCGGTTTACGGGAGAGCGTCGGGACGCTTCTTGGCATCATCATCGAGAACGGCCTCGTCATCAAGGGATTCGAGTATGAGATTACTGCGGATATCGCCAACATCGGTCCCGTATACGCTAAGATTGACTGTCTTCTGAAAGATCCTGCTGACGGCGACTTCGTCATCATAGATTTCAAGTACAACTCCGGTAAGACCTATTTGCACAAGATTGAGGACAACCGCGAGCTCCAGCTTGCCGTGTACCGCAAGGTCGTCGAGACGGGAGGCTACTGTGAGGACGGAGACGGAAACAGGACTGTCATCCCTGCCGGAAAGGTCAAGTTCATCGGATACTACGCCATCCCTAGAAGGACCCTCTTCACACCGGAAAACACCCTCGCTGACAATCCAGCAGTGGAGGAAGTGGCTCAGGAAGACCCGAAGGATATCTTTGAGATGGCAGTCAAAGGTTATATCTTCCGCTGGAGCCAGTTACGGGATGGCATTCTGGAAGAAGGAGAGGATCTGCCCCAGGATGAGTTGGGCTATTTCCATCAGCCAGACCTTTATCCCTTGGAGGTAAACTACGATGACAAAAAGAACACAAAACTGAGCGAAGAGGAGTGGAGAAAGGAACGTGCTTATGGCGACAAGAATATTACGCTGAAAGGAGGGCTTAAGTAATAATGAAAAACATAAAATACCTCAATGCCGGCGCAGGCTCCGGCAAGACCCGTTTTCTTACGCAGACTTTTGCAGACCATGTCATTGAGCATTCGAAGGACAGTTCAAAGGGCTGCACACCTGCACAGGTTATTATGACGACCTTCTCCGACAAGGCCGCCGCAGACATCAAGCGCAACGCCCGCACACGCTTCCTCGCAAATAATCTCGTGAAAGAGGCCACCGAACTTGACGCTGCAAACATCGGCACTGTGCACGCCGTCGCGTACAAGTACATAAAGAAATACTGGTACCTTCTTGGCATCAGCGCCAAGTGTGAGGTCATGAACGACGACAACAAGGAGGCGTACATTGCCCTCACCCTCGGTGGAGCCACCGATGCCGATGACATCGCTGCCTTCCGCGTCTATGCGGAGACCGTTGACCTTAAGCAAATGATGTCCTCGAAGATTGACTACGATTTCTGGAAGGAAGCCGTCTCCGGCATCATCTCCAAGGCTGACAGCATGGGCATCGCCGACCTGTCCGAGAGTCATAGAAAGTCTCTCGAACTGATTGATGTCACCTGCAAGACCAATCCCGCATACGGCATTATCCGCGACTGCGCTGACCGCATCTTCAAGATTGCGATCCGCTGGAGAGCAAGCTTCGAGCAGTATAAAAAGGACAACTCAATCATTGAGTACAATGACATGGAGAACTACTTCCTGTCAATGCTCAAGGACCCGAAATACAAGGTCGTTCAGGATGAAATCCGCGAGAGTATCAAGTATGTTTTCGTGGATGAGTTCCAGGATTCCAATCCGAAACAGCTGGAGATATTCGACCGTCTCAGCGACCTTGTCGAGAAGAGCTACTGGGTTGGAGACCCCAAGCAGGCTATCTATGGATTCCGCGCTTGCGACACATCCCTGGTTCAAGCTTTGACGGACGACATCCGCGGCCGCGAGGAAGCCGGAGAACCCGGTTTCGAGACCGGCACTCTGGACATCTCAAGGCGTTCTCTCAAACCTTTGGTGGATTTCACCAACGAAGTGTTTGTAAAGGTGTTCCCTGAGTTGGAGGAGAAGGATATCAAGCTCAAGCCCACCCATCGCATCGAATCTCTTCCGGATGGTATTCCCAATGTACAGCACTGGGACGGTGCCCTCAAACCCGGAAAGATTCTTAAGAGCGGGAAGCCCGGAGCTCCGGTTATCCCGAGCAAAGAGGAAACCATTACCGACCTCGCTTCCGAGGTTCGCCGCATTCTAGACGGACGTTCGGATATCAAACAGGTGTTCGACAAGGAACTCCAGGATAATTCGGGTAATCCTCTACTTCGCGACATTAAGGCGTCGGACATAGCGGTATTGTGTCGTACCAACTCAGATATCGAGAAAATCGCCGCGGAGTTCACAAAATACAAAATCCCGGTTGCCATCAAGGGTACAGCCGATGCGAACAAACTGGAAATCCGTCTGGTTCTCCTTATGCTCAACTACGTGCTCGGGGACTCCAAGCTCCTCACCGCCGAGCTTGCCAAGCTTCAATACGGCCTTACTCTCGGAGACATCCTGGGGAAGGACTATGACGATATTGAGAAGCTCACTAGCCCCCTTAAACATTATCGCGAAGAACTCGCGGACAAGGGTGTCGCCAGTGTGGTCAGGGGTCTTATCATTCGTATGAATCTGCTGGACAAGTGTGCCAAGTGGGGAAACGCTGATAGCCGTCGTGATAATCTTATGGCGCTCATTCAGAACGCCCGCGACTATGAGGCCAACTGCTTGACACTTGGCGTCAGCGCCACTGTCGAAGGATTCATCTCCCAGATTGAAGCCGGAGAAATCAAGGTGGAAGGCTATGCTTCGGAAGGTGTCAATATCCTCACCTATCATGGCTCTAAGGGCCTGCAGTGGCCTATGGTCATTATGTTCTCCATAACCAGTGACTCATTCTCAGACATTCAGGTAGCAAAGGGTTTCCTCTGGAATGTCCAAGCTGTTAGAAAGGGAACGCCCACCGCCAACAATCTT
>JAEEGG010004800.1_pt1 | contig 32600 bp, 31 predicted proteins | sample 9134161 | NCBI WGS metagenome assembly JAEEGG01 (sample SAMN16246543, study PRJNA631951) | gut metagenome | biome: gut microbiome; feature: rumen; material: CR-attached | host: Bos | place: Iran: Karaj | collected 2018-10 | reverse complement strand
TCCTCATGATGAAGAAATTCCTCGGTTTCATGCAGAACATGCGCAAGAAGAAAGAAGCTGAAGCAGCCGCAGCTCCGGCAGCACCTCCGGCACCGAGCGCCGAAGAAAAGCTCCTCACCGAAATTCGGGACTTGCTCAAGAACAAGTAATATAAAGGGGGACAAAAAAGCCCCGATGCAAAAAAACGCGCAACCCAGTTGCGCGTTTTTTTTCAAATCTTCAATTCAATCATTGAGTCCGCTTTAAACGGCAAATCTTCAGCCTGCGGCGTCGCAATCACGACCTGGCATTCCTTTTCGCGAATGAGCGAAGCGACCGCATCACGGCGGTTCACATCGAGCTCGGCGAAAATATCATCCAGCAAAAGAATCGGCTTTGTCAGGTAGCGCGACGCCACATCAACCGCAGCAAATCGCATCGCGACCGCCGCTGAGCGGCATTGCCCCTGCGATCCGACAGAACGCATCTCGTAACCTGACGCACACAGAGCCAAATCATCACGGTGCGGCCCCGCCATTGTCATTCCCTGCAAGCGTTCCACGAATTCCAAATCCGCGAGCTTTCGCGCAAACGCATTCCGCAGCATTTCCTCGCTCACGACATCCGAGCCGTCCGCCGCGCTCCCAGCGACATTCCCGGAGCCGTCCGCAAAACATTCCGCGCACTCCCCGCTAGCACTCATCGCACCCGCCGGAAATTCGTCCATCATCTCATCGGATAGCGGGTCCGCCGCATCGAGCGCATCCAGCGTCTTGAGAATCGAGCTTTTGTAAGCGCAAGTGATTTCATCCACCCCGCCCGAAAGCTTGCGATAGTACCGCGTGATAATTTCCGAGACTTCTTTCGAGAGCGCCATTCGCGCCGCCCAAAGTTTGGCACCAAGATCTATCAGCTGTTGCGTCAGCACACGGAACAAGTCTTCGCCACCAACCGCAGAACCCTTCTGCTTAAATTCCTTAAGCCACTTGTTACGCTGTTGCAGCACGCGCTTGTAATTGCGCAACACCAAAGAATTTGCAGAAGAACGGAAACAGAGAATTTCATCGAGCCAATGCCTGCGCACATCAGGTCCACCTCGCAAAAGCTCAATGTCCGAAGGCTGCATAATCACCGCCGGGCACGTCCCGAAAAACGCTGTCGGTGACTTAAGCGTTTCACCGTTTTCACGAACCTCGCTCCCGCGAGAAAACACGCGAAGCGCTCGCATCCGCTCGCGCCCTTCGTCCTCAAATTCACCGCGCAGAATCAGTTCGTTCTGCTTCCATGTAATCAGTTCACGCAAATCACGCGACCGAAACGAAAATCCCTGCGCAAGCAAATAAATCGACTCCAAAATCGTCGTCTTGCCGCAGCCATTCGGTCCGCAAATCACATTGATGTGAGCATCGAAGTTGCAGTCCATCGATTCTAGACTGCGCACCTTCGAAATGAACACTTTCGAAATCAAGGAATGTATCCCCGCAAGCCAAGGCTGAACGGAGACCAAATTCCCGCACTCGTTTCGTAAAGGAACGCATAGTTCACTTCAATCGGGAACCTTCTCCTACCCACGCGAATTTCAAACTTGTAACCAGCACCGAGCATCCAGTTCAAATCGTCCATACCCACGCGGAACGTTGCATTAGGGATAGCCTCGCATTCAAAGCCGACGCGACCAGTCCAAACATGAAGCTGCGGGTCAAAAGCCAAAAGCGTATCAGCAACCTGGTAGTCAATCGCTTCCATCCAAGCATAAACAGGCTTGCCCATAATCTTAGAACGGTAGCCAAGACCAATCTGCAACACCTTCGGGCGCACGCCTTCCGTCGAGCTCAATGTATTATCACGGCTCGGGTTTTTCGTCCATTTTGCAGACAAGTTTTTGCTAAAGCTCAAGTTGCGAATAACAACAGACGAAGACCACTTTTCGTTCCACTGGCGGAACCAAGCCAAGTTAATCGTCACCGGGCTGCGGAAGGAATCTTCCATCTCGATGCCTTCGAAATATTGAGCCACATCCAAATTATCATAGCTCATCGAAAGCGAAAGACCGAAAGCATCCTGTCGCGTGGCACGATAGGCAAAGCCTAAGTAGAACATAGAGAAGAACGGTTTCGCCGTACCCATCGTTTCGTCGTCATCGTCAATCACTTTAAAATCGCGGTCACCGCGGTAAAGCATGGCAAAACCGACACCCATGCGCTTACCGACCTTGCCTTCAACGCCAAAGGCGCCACCCAGACGATCCAAGTCACGCTTTTCAACGTTCAGCGTATATCCAATATCCTCGCGGAAACCAAGCAAAGCAGGGTTCCAGAAAGCGCCCGGCATAGAAGCCGTATCCGCAGAACCCGTATTGCCACGGCCCAGTTCACGGACACCGCCGCCCATACGTTCGACAAAACCATCAAAACCGCCAAGCTCAGACTTTTTCGTAAAGCCAAGCGCCATCGCCGAAGAGGCAAACGCACCCACAGCCAAAGCTGTAACTACAAGATTCTTAAACTTAATCATCTGAAGTTACCTCCGAGCGTCATAGCCTTGCCCCAGCCAATGTGACCGTGATTATCCTTTACCCTGATGTAGTAAACACCCATCGTGCAATCCTTGCCATGGTCATCTCGACCATCCCAAACGTCTTCTTTCGGATTCGTGCTGCGCGAAGCATCAGCATTGCGCACCGCATCCTTCACAATCGTACGCACCTTGCGCATATCGTAGCTGAACACTTCAATCGTAATTTTCGATTCACGACCCACTTTATACGAAACAAGCGCTTCGCTGCCCGGCGTAATCACAGAAGGCACCATACGGATGCTTCCGAGATTATTGTTCAGCTTTGCACGGTTCAGCACCACACTCCATGTTGCACCGGAGTCCGCCGACACAGACACACCGTTTCCGCGAGTCGCAATGGCAAGCCCCATACGATCCTTCGTAAGCGGGAAAGTACACATCGACATGATAATCGCCTTGCGGTCCGTAGCTCCCGTTTCATAGCCATAAAGCCACTGGAGCTTTCCATCGTCGTCTTGTTCCCAGGCATGCGCACCAAGCGAATCCAGCTTGAGGTAACCGCTAATCGAACCGCCCACAGCACGCACCAGCACAAAAGCATTCTTACCCAAGAAAGCGACATCGCCAACCGTATAATCGGCTTCGTCATAGATATCCTTCTTTTGTACCTTGCCTGCCGTATCGAGGAAATTTAACTTGGAAAAGTCCGTAGCCTTTTCACCATACATGCGCCAAAGTCCGCCCACCACATTATCGTCTTTTTTGTAGGCAGTTTCTGCAATAATCTGAAGCGGTTCACCGCCCATCCAAAGCCCCGTCACACGGGAATCCTTGAGGTTCTTCGAAACATTCTTGAGTCCGTCCGAAGACTTGACCCAAATGCCCTTAGCCGTTGCAAGCCAAAGGTCACCAGTTTCCGGGTGCACACGCACATCGAAAATTTCAGGATAATTCGTCAAATCCAGTTCGGCATTATCCTTGAGCTTTTCAAGCTTGTTCGTCTTCAAGTTCAGAACAAACGTCGTATCCTTGGCGCCAGTCTTGCCAGACACATCGTACACCATCAAGCCCAAAGCGCCACGGGCAGCCCAAAGGCGCTTTGCCGAAGCTTCATAAGCAAAACCGCTGATGGCATACTGCATCGGCTTATCCAAGTCATCTGCCGCAGACGGGACATCAACCGGAGTTTCAACAATGTTCTTCAAGTCACGAACAGAATAAAAGCCCGCCGGAATCAAGTAGCGGTTATTCTTGTCCATTCCAAACATCGGGAGCACAAGCCCAAGCTTTGAATCCGCATAAACAGCGGGTAAGCGCCTACGTTCAGCAAGGTCGTCTTCAAGGATGGCATCCGACACAGCCGTTAGCGTATCCGATTCGACTTGAGCCTTATCCGTAGATTCGGTCATCACAGTCCCATTGCTCGTCACCTTAAACTTCAGCAACGTCAAGCCGCTATAAGAATAGTCCCACGAAAAAGCCCACAAAGCTCCAGTTTCACCCGAAGGCGCCACCGCGTGCACATAGTTGCTAAACAGCGTTTCGCCCGCAAGAGCGTTTGTACACAACGCACCTCCCATAAGGAGGCCCGCCATAAATTTTTTCATCAAGCCCTTTTTCACAAGCTACCTCATATCGATTTCGTCAACGCCCACAACAGGCTTGTACTTGAAATCATCGTTAGAAACATTCTTGACCACTTTCATGTCGATAATGCCGTACCAAGTTGAATTCCCTGCGGGGTCTTCCGTAAAGAGGCGCACCGGGGAATAATCACTCTTGGAAAGCCAAACTTCCATCTTGGTAAACTGCCCCGCATATTTCGACGGGTCGAGCTTCAAAATCCAAAGCTTTTTACCAGCAAATTCGCCCTCGCCCATTTCGAGCGCCTTACAGTTCAAGTACTTGAACAAAAGTTCCGATGGATGGAGTGAACTCGACAAGTCTTCCACCGCCTTGATGAGCACCTGCTTCTGGTCCACATTCCACTGCCAAAGGCTCTCGCCATCACTATAAAACTTTATTCCCGAAAGATCCAACTTGAACTTGTCGCCCTCGGCAACAACGAGACTACCCGACTGGGTTCTGATATCCGGAGAATCCGCCTGATAAAGTTGAGCCCTAAAACTGAGGCTCCAGGCACGCCCCGACTTGAACCAAGCCTTGGACTTGTCCAAAACCTGATCCGCCGTCAACGCAAAAACACCTTGCACCAAGGCAAGCGATAAAAAAACAAAAAAACGGGAGGAGAATTTCATATCCACCTATATTAAAGACTCTATCAAATTTACAAAACTCAATCCATCAAGGCGTAACAAATTCGTATTTTTAAGGGAAGATGGAGCCAAACATTGGTCTTGCGATAAAGATATTTCTATCTTTTGCACGTAAAAACCAAATTTTCTTTTTTGGAAGGATTGTATGCGTAAACTCATTTTGCCGATTGCCCTTGCCGCTACCGGTTTTGCCATGGCCGCAGACGTCGAAATTCACGGAAACGTCGATTTTGACTTCGGTAGCTACTTCGACAGAGATTTTGACCCGACAAACGCCGCAAACCAGGACATCGACTTGTCCGTAACGGCAAACCTCGACGAAAACGTTTCTGTAACCGTTTTCACGAACACAAAGAGCAACATCACGAACTCCGACCAGGCTTCTGAAATCCGCCATGGTCTTCCGCGTTCGACCTCCATTACTAGCGACAAAGACCGCTACACCGCCTTCAACTTTGACGGCGTGGAACTCCGCTGGAAGCCGTTCCAGGACGTAAGCTTCGTATTCGGTGACTTGACCTACAACGCAGGTACATTTAACTATTACTTCTGGCGCGATCCGAGCCGCTATGCCGTGATTTCTCGCGACCAGAGCGTTCGTGGTTTCGGTGTCGAAGTTGGCAACAACAAGTTTGGCGACGGTAAGTTCTACATCGGCGCAACCGACGACAGCAAGGCAGCAATCGCCGTGTTCGGTACTTACGCCCTCAAGCTCTTGAACCGCCCAGACGAACACCTGACCATTACCCCGAGCGTGGACTGGGTCTTCGGTTCTGAAGTCGGTCGTGGTTACACCTACTTCTTCGGTACTGAACTCGACTACTCCAAGAGTCTCGACATCCTCAACTACAGCATCTATGCCGTCTACGGTCTCCACCCGTACAAGGGCGACGCCGTCCACTCCTTCCTCGTTGAACCGAGCTTGAACTACAACATCTTCAACTTGGGCTTCAGCTACTTCTATGCAATCGTCAACAAGGATGACGGCTACAAGGCAGCAGACCAGATCTTCACGGATGACCAGATGCTCTTCGCTATTGAACCGAGCTTCAACATCACAAAGAAGTTCGCTCTCGGCGTTAGCTTCGAATACCATGATCCGGATGCCGAAGTCAGCAAGGACGAATTCAAGTTCCTCGGCATGAACTTCAACCTCTACCCGACGCTCAACACGAATATCACGTTCTGGTTCGGCTACAACTTCAGCAAGGACAAGAACCCGGTCGTCGGCGAAGCTACCAAGTTTTCCCTCGGCATGAGCGCCCACGCAGATTTCTAATCAGTGGTTAGTCAATAGTCATAGGTTATTGGTCAATAGCTATTAGACGATTGTAATTAGTACCCCGGCAATGCGGCCGGGGATTTTTTATTGTATGGATCCCCTCCCTTCGGTCGAGGATGAAAGAAAGACATAACAGCTTTTTGCAACTGTCATGCCGGCCGGAGCCTGCCCCGGACATGTTCCGGGGTGCCGGCATCACCATCTCGTCGTAAAAAAGGTGACAACAAAAAAAAGACCCGCCGCGCATCCGCGGCGAGCCTTGAAACAGTCTTTAAATTCCGTTACGAATTAGTGACCAAGGTACTTACGACCAATGCCGTACTGGTCCTTGTATTCGATGTAGTCCGGAACAAAGCCATTCGGGTAAGAGAAGCTTACGTTCACAGAGCACTGGAATTCGTTCATCAACTTGCCCTTGCCCTTGAACTTCTTCTGCTTCTTTTCAATCTTTTCGTCACCCTTCTTGCCTACGAGAACTTCGGCTTCGCACCAACCCGTGTTACCCTTGGCATAGACTTCCTTGCCTTCGGTAGAAACAAGCTTGATCTGAGACGGGTCGAGTTCAGTGTTGTTACCCGTAGAAGCCCAGAACTGGAGTTCGCAGGAGAAACCATTCTTGGACTGCTTCATAGTCGGGAGAGCCATCACGTAGCCCCACTTGTCCACGCGCTGCTTGCCGCTCAAGTCCGGAACGTTTTCGCCGAAGATGAGGAAGTAACCGCGAGTGACCTTGCGGCTCTTGTTCAAAGCATTCTGGATTTCCTGATTTGTCGGAGCCATTTCAGCCATGCGGAGGAGCAAGTATTCCTTCACGACCGGATCGTCTTCGCCCAAAGCTTCCTGCAAGTTGCGAGCAACATAGAGCTTTTCGGTTTCTTCGCGGATGCTCTTGATAGCAGATTCTGCAACGTGGCGGGTCTTTGCGACAGATTCAGCAGAGTCAATCTTTGCAAAAGCGTTGATGATCGTAGCGTAGTCAACACCTTCCTGTGCAGCCTGGCGCTTACCGATTTCACCGAGCGTCTTGACATATTCTTCAACGGTTGCGTCTTCCTTGACCTTACCGATGTTGGATGCAGCCTTTTCAAAGTAGTTGCTGATAAGATCGCTGCTCAAGTCCTTCTTGGATTCCATATCGCCCGCACGCACGAGAGCGAGGGTGAAGTTGTCAAAGAATTCATCGGACATTTTGCCCTTCTTCTTTGCCTCAAGATAAGAGTTGATAGCATTGCGGAAACGGCCTTCCTTAAGGTGTTCGTCGCCGCGCTTTTCGTTAGTACCCTTACAGCCAGTCATCGTCAAGGCGACGGCAGTAGCCAAAGCAGCAATGAAAATCTTCTTCATTTTGTATCCTTCAGATGAAGTTTTAATAAAAAATATTGAAAAGGACTATTTATCAGGTTAAAAAGTAAAATACACCCTTTCAGTTGAAATTTAAATAAATAAATTTATACATACTTACTTTTGTAGGTAAATTTTTATTTGGAGTGTATAAAAACCAATGAATATACTCGTCGTAACTCCAGAAGCGGGGAACTGGAAGGTACCGAGCCCCCTCGCAACCGCGGTCAACTGCATGACGCAGGCATTTGCCAACGCCGGTTCTCAGGTTATTACTTGTTCGCCATTCTATAAAGACCATATTATCGATCCCGACAAGTATCATTGCGTTTATCAAGGCGTCGAAGCATTGCAGAACAAACCGTTCGAAGTCTGGCGTTCCGATGACGACCCCCTCCACACTTATATATATAATGAGGAATATTTCGGCAGGCCCTACGTTTACGGACCGCCGCACGCTCTCCCTTACAGCGACAACCACCTGAGATTCGCCATGTTCGCCTCGGCAGTGCTTTCTTACAGCGCGCAAAGCGGCATCCAGTTCCAAGCGATCCTCGGTCATGAATGGGGTGGTGCCCTCGTCGGTGCACTCTGCCACACCGTCTACCAAGAAGCATTCCACAACATCCCGTTTTTCTTCAACGTCCATAACATCACTTACGACTTCCATGTGCAGCCGAGTGAAATCGAAAAGATTGGTCTCCCGCGCAAGGACTTCAACATGGACGGCTACGAGTTCTGGGGCAAGGTCAGTCTCCTCAAGGCGGGCATTTTGTACGCCAACAAGGTGCTGTTCCCGTCGTCGGGCTACCGCGACGCCATGCTCAACACGAACCTCCCCGGTGGTCTCAGCGGATTCTTGAACCGCAACAGCAGCAAGCTTCTCGGCATCCAGTTCGGCGTGAACTACAAGTTCTGGGACTTCAACGACGAAGCAAAGCGCCCCATCAAAGAAGCGAAGCGTATTGCCAAGGCGAGCCTCGGTCGCCAGTTCGACATGGATCTTTCGAACAAGCTCATCATTTACAGTCACATGGACATGGAATCGGGCAACGCTTCCGAAACGCTTGCGACAATCCTTTCGGACATTGCCAAGGAGAACGTCCTTATCATCGTGGGCATTTCGCCAGAACACCCCGAATGGAACTACTACCAGGAAGTTTCTCACCAGTACGGCAACTTCATCCGCATCCTCCAGTTCGATTCCGAAGAAGCGAACAACAGAGAAAAATTACGCAACACGCTTGCCGCCTCGGACCTTCTATTTGCGGCAAACCTGCAAGAGCCGTCCGCCTCGATTATCCTCAAGGCAATGGCTGCAGGCACGCTCCCGCTCACGGGTCGCAACGTCGGCATCGCAAGCATGCTCACCGACTACACCCTCGAGACCGCAGGCGAAGCCAACGCATTCCTCGTCGATGACGCAAACGCTCCGCACCAGATGCTTCGTCGCATCAAGGACGCCATCAGTGTGTACAACACGGAAGTCGCCGATTGGGACAAATGCGTCGTAAATGCTTACAGCGGATTCCACTACGAGTGGGCAAAGACAATTTCAAAATATTTACTAACTTTGGGTGAACTGGGGCTTTAGCTCAATCGGTTAGAGCAGCGGACTCATAACCCGTTGGTTCCCGGTTCAAGTCCGGGAGGCCCCACGAAAAGCATTACCTAACAAGGTAGTGCTTTTTTTTCTTTTCCAATCCTTTTCATCGGTAAATAACTTATTTTTATAAAAACAAGTCCAAGGGAGCAATATGGAGAAAAAAGGGTTTTCCCTTATCGAATTAATGGTCACGATCGTCATCATGGGCGTCCTGGCCGCCGTAGCCGTTCCTAAGCTGTTCGGCTTTATTGACAAATCCAAAGCTTCCGAAATTAGCGTCGCCGCAGGCACCTACATGAAATTGCAAGAAACATACGCGTTCGAACATGGAAAAGGCGGCAGTTGGCACGAGATCGGATACAGGTCCCCAGCAGGTAACAGTCTCGGAATTGCAAGCTCCACAAACTTTAGCTATGACGCCACGGAAGCCTATTACAACTGGTTAGCCGAATCTACCATAAGCCTAAATGATTGTTCGAAAGGAAGCAAATGGTTTCTCAATTATTCCCTTAGCGAAGGTGCGCACAACGTCAAGTTCTGGACCTCCAGCGACAACATTATCAGCTGCATAGACAAATTGACTCCAAGCTTCAAACGATTGAGCAACACAACTACCCCAATTACAACGCCCACAAAGTCCGGCGGAAAAGAATAAAATTGTTTCCAGACGTACACAGTAAAAAGTGGGCTTGTGTTTTCACGCCCGCTTTTTTGAATGTAGATTTACCTTACAGAAGAAGGTATAAATATGGCATTTCCTAAAATTGGCATTTTAGCATTCGCGACACTCACCGCCATCACCACTACACAGGCTGGAATCAGCGGTTCCATCGTTGACGAATCCAGCGCTCCCATCCACAACGCGGCTGTCACCGTTAGAACTCTTCCAAAGCTCATCGCCAACGCGCGAACGCTCTCGAACGACAAGGGCGCATTCAGCCTGGGCAATGCCAAGAAAGGCCAAAGCATCGTCGTGCGCAAAACGGGATTTTTACCCGAAACACTCAGCGTTGTTCCCGGCAAAAAGAACTACGGCAACATCACGCTAAAGCGCGACCCGATTGAAAACCGCATCGACAGCATCATGGCAAAAATGACGCTCGACGACATGATTGCCCAAATGACACAAGCCAAAGCACCGGCCGTAAAATGCGGCAACAGCATCTGCGGTTCTGCACTCGAAGGCGGCGGCGCTTACACGGCAGACTTTTACGCGAACGCCTGGAAACAGAAAATACCTGTCATCTACGGCAAGGACAACGTCCACGGCGTCGCCGACGTAAACAACGCGACAATTTTTCCGCACAACATCGGGCTCGGCGCCACGCGAGATTCCGCACTCGTCCGTAAAATCGGACGGGCCGTCGCCGAAGAAATGTGGGCAGCTCACATCGACTTGAACTTCGCCCCCGCCATTACCGTTCCGCAAGATGAACGCTGGGGCCGCGTGTACGAAGGCTTTGGCGAAACAACGGAACTCGCTGTTGACCTTGGCGCTGCATTTGTACGCGGCCAGCAGGGCAACAACAACGACGCCGAATGGCGCGTCATCACCACACTCAAGCACTTCATTGGCGACGGTGCTACAGACAACGGTTTCGACCGCGGGAACGCCACCATGACAGACAAAGTCCTCCGCCAAAAGTATTTGCCACCTTACGAAGCTGGCGTTGAACAAGGCGCCCTCAGCGTTATGGCTAGTTTCAACCAGGTGAACGGCATCCACCAGCACGTAGACTCTGCAAAAATCACGGGCATTCTCAAGACCGAACTTGCATTCGACGGCTACGTCATCGCCGACTGGGAAGGCATCGAAAGCTCTACAACGCCAGGCGCCGCAGGCGACTACTCGCCCGGACTCGTCACCGGAATTTCTTCGAAAGACGCTATCAAGAACGCCATCAACGCAGGCCTCGACATGGCAATGGTTCCGCAATCCGCCGAAAGCTTTGTCAAGAGCATGAAGGAGCTCGTTGCATCGGGTGCGATTAGCGAAGAACGCGTCAAGGACGCTTGCCGCAGAATCTTGCGCGCAAAAATCCGCGCGGGCAGGATTGACAATCCGAGCGGCCCAGCCGCTTACGTTGGCGTCACAAAGAACATCGGCAGCGCAGAGCACCGCCAACTCGCCCGCGAAGCCGTGCAAAAGAGCCTCGTCATTCTCAAGAATAAAAAGGTTCTCCCGCTCAAGACTACAGACAAGATTTTCGTCACCGGAACCCACGCCAACAACACCGGCTTACAGTGCGGCGCATGGACACAAGGTTGGCAAGGCACCATGGAAAACGTCCCCAGCGCAACATCTATTCAGGCTGGCTTTGACGAAGTTGCAAATGGCGCACGCGTCGCCACCGCCGAAGAAGCAAAGACAATCGTCTATGTTATCGGCGAAGTTCCGTATGCCGAATGGTTCGGCGACTACCGCGGCGATGACTTCAACAACAAAATCATCACCAAGAAAGCTAGAACCGATATGTCATTTAACAGCACCGACAGCGACATCGCACAAATTAAGGAGTGGCAAAAAGCAGGCCACAAAGTGGCCGTCGTGCTCATTACCGGTCGCCCGCTCCCCGTCACCTCGCTCATCAACGCCGCCGATGCATTTGTAGTCGCATGGCTCCCCGGTAGCGAAGGTGCAGGTGTTGCAGACGTGCTCTTTGGCAAAGTCAAGCCCACAGGCAAACTCCCGCACACCTGGCCCAAGGACGCCAAGCAAATCCCGATTAACGTTGGCGACGGGAAAAAAGGACTCTACCCATACGGATTCGGGTTGACTTACTAAGCGTCAAAACCCGCCTCCAGCATGCACTTCTGCGCAAAGCAGTTGGCTTCGTCCTCTTTTTCGGGATAGTTGTGCGTGATTTCGATGTTCTGCAAACAAATCCCCTTCTTGCCATGATAAAGCACATGTGCAAGCTCATGGAAGAAAGTGAACCACATTGTTTCACGCTTTTTAAAGCGGTCATGCAACTGGATTAGCGGAACATCCTTGTACCAGCGGTACATGCCGTGAATCGGCGAGCTCTTGAAATTCTGCACAAAAAGCACACGAATACCAATTTTGCGGCATAACTCTTGCAAGCCCGTCATGCAGTCGTCAACCACTTCCGCCTCAGGCGTCCAGTAGGTGATACGCTTTTCGCGCTTCGGCAACTTCTTGTTTGCAGCCGCAAACGCAATAATTTCAGGAAGCGCCGCCTTAAGATTTTTGCGAACCGCAGGCTGCCCCAGCTTTTCCATCGGATCCTGATCCGACAAAATCTCGCCACGACGAATCCACGCCGAAGTCGCATATGGGTCCTTCACTTCCGCAAGTGAAATACGGAACGCCACCTTCAGCTGCGCCTTTTTGTAATAGCCATCCCACGCCTGCGGGGACGCCACTGCAAAGAATTTCAGCAGAGGCATCAAAGATTTGCTTTCATCCTTTTTTTGCCTAACCCATTCGCGGACATCAAGTTCCACGGGGAAAGACTTTTTCCAAAGGGACTGATCCATAAGCGAAGCCTTAATTTTCTCACGCGACAAAAATTCGTCGTAAGCCATCTGACTACGCAGCCAAAACCCAGCAGGTATTTCCGTAACCATTTCAAGAGAAATTGCCGATTCGGGCGTGATTCGGCAATTTCCCTGTAAAATGTCATTCACCGCCTTGGGCGTGTAGCCCATGCGTGCAGCCAAATCATTGGCATCAAGGCCCATTTCTTCAATTTTTTCAGCAAGATGCCGCCCAGGTGGCGTCACTACAGCTAATTCATCACATCTATAAACCTGCATTTAATCCTCATAATTTTAATACACCTATAATATAATTCAAAATTTTAATAGAAGCAATAGGTGTAGTATTTTTATTAAAGCTCCAGCAAAAGATTGCCCCCTTGACAGCGAAATTGCGAGGAGTATAAATTTAGGGGCACCTATTTTTTGAAATAGTTAAAGGAGTAGAAATAGATCTAGCCTCAACGCCAGAAACGTTAAACGCATTCATCAAGGATAATCGAAGAACGTTATTGTTGACTAGTATTGATTAGTTTCAAAAATGAGCGGTATTGATCAAATTGGAAATTTTAAATTCTTCAAAACAGATTTTTCAATAGACTCTAAAGTTTGTCCATGCTCTTTTAGCGACATATGCGTTGACGGAGCCCCGTTCTTCGGCAAATAATATTTTCCGTCAACATAAGTTAGCGGTAATTTTTCCTGAGCCCCCGCTAATGACAGACGAAGTTTTTCTTTCGCTTTCAACAAAGGACGAGTGTTGATATTCACAATGTATTCGGCAAGTTTTTTTTCTGAGAGCGGTTCATAATTCAAAGAAGAAAAATCATAAACGTTTTTCGTTTTATTTTCTTCACTCTCTGGCAAAATCGAAACAAGACCTGCACATTCACCACCAAGCTCCTGCAACAACTTGAGTGTGCTAGTCTCTGAAATGTGCAAATAATCAGAAATTCTTCTTTTAACATCTCCTTCAGGAAGAAGTCCTTCAAAAAACGGGAGACATTCTTTTTGCGAAAATTCATCCGCACTTAAAGGCAACGATAACGAGATTGGCGGAAGCCCAAATAAACCGCTAATTTCATCACTTAGCCCCATTCTCAGATAGTTGTAAATTTAAGCCTAGCATTTTCAACACTTGAAGTGTTTTACCCAAGTGTATGGATTCTTTGCCGTTTTCCAATTCAGAAAGAAAACGGACTCCGACCCCACAAAATGCAGCGCATTCAGCCTGAGTAAACCCAAGACTTTTCCGGCGAGCCCTAATCTGCGATGATATATCTTTGAGCGATTGAATTTCCATACTCTAAATATAATATTCCCGAACGGGAAAACCTTACCAACTGCAGCTGCAACAGCGTCGCCACCAATAGTTGCCTTGCCATCAGAGCCTTTATAGGCGCCACCGCCGTACAAGAAGTTTGTTGTTTCTGTGGAGTCCGTTTGTGTCGCGATTTTAGTTCCCGGGCCAGTGTAACCAATCAAGGTCCAAGATCCGATCTGGCTGCTTTCACCAACGTATGCATCCTGCAACTTCACGTAGGTTGCTGAGAGAGGCGCTTAAAACAGCGTTCTTCTTTTTGCTTTGCAAAAAATCTCAGAATTTGACAACTGCTTGACAAATTTGCAAAATTACTTGTCAAACTGTTTAAAAGATTGTCAAACTATCGATTTTTGTTGCTAAAAATTATATATTATCTGTCAACAAACAACTGGAGATGCCCAAATGCAAGAAAAGGACCTCGTGTCGTTAGTCAAGCAGATTCAATCCAATCGTTGCGAAACGCAATATCTTGAGCTTAAGGCAGCCCATGAAGGCTGCCCCAAGCGTTTGTACGACTCTTTATCTTCTTTTTCGAATCAAGATGAAGGCGGAACGATCATCTTTGGTGTTGACGAAAAGCTGAATTACGACATTGTAGGAGTTTATGATGCTCAGGATATTCAAAAAAAAGTGAATGAGCAGTGCAAGGAGATGGAACCATGCGTCCGGCCCCTTTTCACGGTTTGCACCATCGATGGCAAAAAGGTCGTTTCCGCAGAAATTCCTGGTGTAGAAATCGTTCACCGCCCCGTGTTCTATAAAGGAATTGGACGAATCAAGGGTTCATTCGTTAGAGTCGGCGATTCCGACGAACCGATGAGCGAATACGAAGTTTATAGTTATGAAGCCTACCGTAAGCATATTCGCGATGACGCCAGACCAATTTCAGAAGCCCCCGTTCAATCGTTAAACCAGTCCGATCTTGACGGATATATCCAGCAGTGCAAAAAAGAACGTAAAAATCTGGCCGTAAATGTAAGCAACGCCGAAATCCTAGAATTGATGGGCGTTCTTCATTCGGGAATGCCGACAGTAGCCGGAATACTCGCTTTTTCAAAATACCCTCAAGGATATCTTCCTCAATTCTGCATAACCGCAGTCCGAATTCCAGGCAAAGAAATGGGAGAACTCGGAACTTCGGGAGAACGTTTTATCGACAATGCCAGAATAACCGGAACAATCCCACAGATGCTGGAAGACGCCATTTCTTTTGTTCAAAAAAATAGCCGTCACAAAACGATTATAGACAAAGAAGGAAGACGGGTTGACAAAGAAGAATACCCCATTGTGGCTGTTCGCGAAATCATCCTAAACGCTCTAGTTCATCGAGATTACAGCATTTTCTCCGAAAATGTTCCCGTCCGCATCGAAATGTACGATGACAGGCTCCAAGTCATAAACAGTGGCGGACTCTATGGGAAAAATACATTGAACAATCTAGGCAAGGTTCGCCCCGATACGCGAAATGCGGTCCTTGCAAATATTCTTGAAATTTTGAAGGTTACGGAAAACCGTTATTCGGGTATACCGACGATACAAAAAGAGATGCAAGACGCAGGACTTCTCCCCGCTGAGTTTTCTGTACGACATGGGGAGTTTTACGCAATCCTTTATAATTCCGTGACTGAACAGGAGTATTCTGGCAAACCCAGCGATATACTAGCATTCTGTTCGGTTCCAAGAAGCCGTGCGGAATTGCAGGCTTTCACGGGCAAGTCGCGGTTCTACACGATGAGCCACATTGTTCAGCCACTAATAAATAGCGGATCTCTAAAATTGACGATTCCCGAGAAACCGCAGAGCAGCAAGCAACGATATGTAAAAGTCTGATGTAACCTACGTGAAGTATAAAATATCGATTTTTTGCATATTCCACGATTTTTTATTTACGGAAACTTTTTAGGGTTTCCTAATTTGCCCCCAAAAAGAGAGTTCCGCGAGGAATTCTCTTTTTTCTATCCGCAAAATAATTCTCCAAATTAAAGTATTATACCACAAGGGATTCGCACTACACTCCCAAAGAAATTATATATTACGCTTTGTAAACAATTAGGGATGTGTAGAGCAATGAGAATTCCTTTTAATAAGCCGCCTTTTGTAGGCCCTGAATTTGATTATGTAAGACAAGCCGTCGAAAGCGGTCGTATTTGTGGTGACGGGCAGTTCAACCAAAAATGCCACGCCTGGCTCGAACAGAAAACAGGCGCCGCCCGCGCACTGCTTACCACGAGTTGCACGCACGCACTCGAAATGTCGGCCCTCATCTGCGGCATTCAGCCCGGTGACGAAGTCATCATGCCGTCGTTCACATTCGTCTCGACAGCCGATGCATTCGCCATGCGAGGCGCAAAATGCGTGTTTGTTGACATTCGTCCGGACACGATGAACATCGACGAGAAACTGATTGAAGAAGCCATTACAGAAAAGACGAAGGCAATCGTCCCTGTGCATTATGCAGGCGTTGGCTGCGAAATGGACACAATCAACGCCATCGCAAAAAAACACAATTTATTCGTCATCGAAGATGCCGCGCAAGGCATGATGGCCACATACAAAGGCCGTTCACTCGGAGCACTCGGTGATTTCGGTTGCTACAGTTTCCACGAAACAAAGAACTACAGCATGGGCGAAGGCGGAGCCATTCTCATCGCCGACAAGAAGTATTCCGACCACGCTGAAATCATCCGCGAAAAAGGCACAAACCGCGTGCAGTTCCATCGCGGAGAAGTCGACAAATACACATGGGTGGAACTCGGTTCGAGCTACTTGCCGAGCGAACTCAACGCAGCCTACCTCTACGCCGAACTCGAAAACGCACAAAAGATTTTCGACAACCGCATGGCAAGCTGGAACGCCTACCGAGAACGTTTACAGCCACTCGCAGATGCTGGCGATTTGCAGCTCCCGTACATTCCGACAGAATGTTGCCACAACGCGCACATGTTCTACCTGAAGGTCGCAGACCTCAAAACACGAACCGCGCTCATCGCTCACCTCGTCAAGAACGGAATCCTCGCAGTATTCCACTACGTTCCGCTTCACAGCGCACCGGCGGGCAAACGATTTGGACGTTTCAATGGCGAAGACCGATACACGACTAGTGAAAGTGATCGTCTGTTACGCCTCCCCATGTTCTACGGATTAAAGCCCGATGATTTAGAGTTTATTTGCGACAAAGTGAAGGAATTCTTTGGGAAGTAACATTTAATAACACTCATGACTAGTTTCCTTAAATACCTAGCCCTTATTGGCACATTTTTCATATACACCACATCGGGTGTATTTTCAAAACTTGCATCGCAGCGTGATTTTCTATCACTAGAATACATTGCGTTCCTGGGTTGCACGGTGGGAGTGCTAGGAGTTTACGCAATACTTTGGCAGCAGATAATCAAGCGTATGGACATAAGTCTTGCCTACATGTTCAAAGGCACAGGCGTTATCTTCGGACTTGCGCTTGCCCATTTCGTCTTTGGAGAAACAATTACCACGACGAACATCATCGGGGCAATCATCATCATCTGCGGCATAACGCTGTACGCGAGGCCATAGCATGTTCTACGCACTTGCTCTTTTCAACGTCTTTATCGCAGCAGTAGCACAGATGCTTTTAAAAAAAGCTGCGATTACGCCACGCACATCATTCATCAAAGAATACCTCAATCCATGGGTTATCGGCGGGTACTCGCTGATGATGATTTCGCTTGTATCAAATATATACGTTCTAAGCAACGGTGTATTGCTTAAGGAACTCGGCACCATCGAAGCAGCGAGCTATCTGTTTGTACCGATACTTGCCTTCGTGTGTTTCAAAGAAAAAATCAACCTGCGGAAAGCCGCTGCAATCGCCCTTATCTTAGTGGGCGTCGTTGTTTTCTTTTGGGAATGATCCCGCAATTTCCTTAATCACATATTGCGGAGAATCGTTGATGCAAATGTAAATACGGCCAACATATTCTCCAATAAGACCAAGCATCACCAAAACACAGCCACCGATAATCAGCATCAAGGCTATAATCGAGCTCCAGCCAGCTACGCCAATAATACCAAGGCATTTCTGTACGACAATCACGATGGCATAAATAAACCCTAAAACAGCGAAAAACATTCCCAAAAATGTACTGACTCGCAACGGCTTGACCGAAAATGCGGTAAAGCCATTCAGCCAAAGTCCCAGCAATCGAGCAAAAGAATATCCCGAAGTTCCCTCAAGACGAGAACGATGATTCGTTTCAACCCAAGCAATCTTACGGGTAACGCGCAACACAAGCCCAAGCAAATACGGATAGGCATTTTTATACTTGCACATTTCCTTAATCACGAAACCTCGGGCTATGTAAAAACTGCTCCCCTTCATATTTTTGGGAGGATCCAGCATAAACTGGCCCATCATCCCCGCCATCCACGAGCCAAAACGACGAAACAAATTCTGCTTGATTTCATGGTAATAGGCATAGACCACATCATAGCCTTCTTCCATTTTTGCAATCAAGTCATTCAGGGCATCCAAAGGAGCCTGTCCATCATCATCTAGCGAAACAACATATTCACCGGAACACTTGCCATAGCCCGCTAACAATGCCGAATGCTGACCAAAATTCTTAGCGAGATTGATCCCAATAACATTTTTTTCCGTTTCGGCAAGCTTATCGATAACGCTCCAAACATTGTCTGGGCTGCAATCATTCACCAAAACAATTTCATAATCGTCCCCCGGACGCTTAGCAGCCATCTCACTCTTGATTTCGTCCACCACTGTTGTGATTGTCTTTTCGGAACGATAACAAGGAATTACAAACGAAAACTTAGGCATAATTTTCTCCATTCACTTTTTTAAGACATACACCATATTCCACAAACCATCAAATTTCATTCCGTATTTTTCATGGAATTTGACCGATGCAATATTATTCTTTTCAACCCACGCATACGCATACTTGCCACCTTGATTAACATAATCTCTTAATCGTTTTTGCAGCATCGCATGGATAACTTTCTTTTCCGCTCCATTGAAAATCTGATTAATGTAGAATCTTTTCGGTTGAGCAACTACTTGCAATATAGCATCAACATTTCCTGCAGAATCTTGATGTATCGTAATTTCACCGTTTTCAATCGCCTTTTTCAGACCATCATCATTCAGTAAATGGCTTACTCTTGAATCAAAAATTTCATGCAACTTCTTATTTATGGGCGAGCACAAACCCGATTCGGGATACACTTCAATAGAATCATCGGCATATTGCGACACAAACTGGTCCGACAAAGCATTTGTACAATCCAATGTTGAAACACGCATCATTTGCGCTAACAAAGAAAAGCCATTTTCTTTTAAAAAAGCAATCTTTTCATCGGCATTTCTTGTTAAGAACTCAAGAACATATTCCTGATTTTTCAACAATGGAATCAAGGTCCCCAACGAGCCGAAATCAACTGTATAATAATACAAGCGCCTTACATTGCAATCAACACTCGATATCAAAATACAATTTTCCGATTGATATAATTCTTCAGCATTTTCAAGCACATCTTCCGAGAAAACATTGGTTTCTACACGACCAATATTCTTCAATTGTTGGCGAAGATTTCTTACATCATCCAGAATCAAGCTAAATCCTTCTTTCTACAAATTCGATTCAATCATCTCGCAATGATCAAGATCGCCAAGATCCATAAACATCACGCCCCAGGCAAGTCCAGAGCCAAATGCCGAAAGGCAGCAGCGACTATTTTTCGAAAGCAACGCATTACTGCAATTATAAATAGCCGTCAATGGAATAGAAGCTCCGCTAGGATTACCAATGTTTTCAACAAGGTTCATAAATAACTTGTCTTTGGGAATACCCACTTTTTCTGCAAGCTTTTGAAGCATAAAGCGGTTCGGCTGATGAAAGAAAAAATAATCAACATCTTCCATCTTAGAAACACCACGATTAAACACATCCAACAACATTGAAGCGACGTCAGTTTGAACAAAATTGAATATTTCACTTCCTTCCATATGCATGTGATCCAGCGCCCTAAAATTGCCATCCCCCAAATCACGCATTACAGCCGTTTCTGGGGAACTAGGCATACGGAAGCCACCGGCCGGAATTTTCAGAGCATTTCCGCGGGAACCATCCATGTGCATTTCATAATAAATCGATTTAGCAGAAGCATCATTTTCAACAATCGTAATTGTTGTCGCATCCCCAATTAAAGGATAGTCATTTCTATCGCGCTTAGAAATCTTATGGCTCAACACATCGCCATTGACAAGAACAACTTTTTTATTTGGCAAATGTTCCAAAAGCATGAAGGACTGCATCAGGCCTATCAAAAAGCCACAGCATCCCTGTGCAATATCCATACAGATTACGCTGTCATCAAGACCGCAAGTTCCCGCAATAATATTACTATTATGAGGAACAAAATAATCCGGGCACAGAGAGACAACGACAACGGCACCGATATCTTCTTTTTTGATCCAGCTATTTTGCAGTATATAATTCAGCGCGAACACCCCAAAATCAGAAACTGTTGAAGTTTCCTTGGAGAGGCGATGCTGATTATACCCCATCACTTTTTTCAGACGCATCGTCTGTTGAGCCGGGAAAGAATAATTCCCAACTTCATCGTCAAAATGACCGATGGTCTCAGGAACAACCCCCAGCATCGCAGAAATCTTTTTGCCTGAAAAATTCGTAATCATTAATTAGCACCCTTTGAGCTTTTTACCAAGGCAAGAATTGCATCTACTGAAGCGTAATTTTCTGGCACAATACTCATGCCATCAATCGTCACCTTAAAATATTCTTCGAGCATAGTCGTAAGCGACACAATGTCAAAAGAATCCAACAAGCCATCTTCTACAAAATTCGAGCTATTTTCGTAATCGAATTCCGGGCGGAGTTCCGCAAGCATATCCAAAATCTTTTTCTTGTCATCCATAAAAATACTCCTACAATTTTAAAGCCTCTTCTTGAAGTTTTACACGGTCAATTTTCCCATTCATGTTCAACGGCATGCAAGAAAGTTTGACATAAACATTAGGCAACATATAATCAGGCAACAGAGCCGACAAATGTTTTCTAATAGACGGTTCTTCTACATTCCCTACATAGAACAATACAAGAACATCTTTCTGGGAATTGTGAATACAACAGTTATTCAGAATATCTTTGTTACTCGATACTGCTGTTTCAATTTCACCCAATTCAATACGATGTCCAGTATGCTTTACCTGCGAATCTTTTCGACCGTCGTAAATGATTTCGTGCAATTCATTATAATGAACAATATCGCCAGTCCTGTAAATCAATTCACGATATAGGGAATTCAAGGGATTCTGCACAAAAGCCGCATCAGTTTTCTCAGGATTATCGTAGTATCCCAAAGCCAGGGAAGAACCCCTAACGCACAACTCGCCCTTTTCACCTACACCAACAAGCTGATTTTGTTCATTAAGAACCAAAATATCCGTATTCCTACAGGGAATTCCTATAGGAACAGATTCATCATCCCGGATATCTCTATTGACAATGTAATATGTACAATCAACAGTAATTTCCGTTGGTCCATAAAGATTTGCAAAAAGAGCATTAGGTAAGCGCTTGCGCCAAACATTCAATTGACGAGCAGGCATAACCTCACCAGCAAAAAGAACATTTTTTAAGCAATCAACATCGCATTTATCCAAAATATTCAAATCTGCAACGCGAGACAGGACGGTCGGCACCCAGAAAATTGTATTAATCTTATTATCGCGAACAAATTCCAGCAAGCGAATAGGGAAAGAAAAACACATCTGGGGAATCAGATATAAAGAAGCTCCATTCCTTATCGCAGAATAAATATCCAACACAGAGTTGTCAAAATACAATGGAGCCTGGTTACCGAAAACGGTTTCATGATTAAAGCCGAATGTTTCCGAAGCCCATTCAGTATAATCAATAACAGAGCGATGTGTGATGATAACGCCTTTTGGCACGCCAGTTGAACCCGACGTAAATAGGACATACAGAATATCGGTATCTATAATTCTATTTTCAGCGTTTTCTACAGCAACCTTTTCTTCAGCAGAAATTTCATTTGCGACCAGATCTTCAAAATAAAGAATCTGTTCAGCATCAAGCCCCAAAGATTCAGCCTTTTTTCTATTGCGATTATTTGAAATGACAAATTCAGGTTTTAATGTTTCCAAAATTTTCTCAATTCGGTTCTGTGGCATTTTTTCGTCTATCACAGAATAATAATTGCCTGACATAGCAACACCCATAAAGGCAGCAATTGATGCCGGGCTTTTTTCAATCATCACAGCAATAGGCTTTTTGAAAACATTCTTTTTGACAAAAGCATTTGCAATCTTTTCCGCATTAGCAAGCAAATCACCATACGATAAAGAAATCTTTCCATTGGAAACGGCTACATTCTCAGTGTATTTAGATGCCGACTGACGTAAATATTGAACTATGGAGTAAAACATTCAATGTCCTTAAAAAAACAACCTGTACCCGCACGAAGCAAATAGTTTACAAGTAAAAAACAGGAATAATTTGATTCAAGATGTATTACAGTTGAAGATTATATTGATATTCCGCCATCAATGACCAATGTATGTCCCGTAACCCATGAAGACGCATCAGAAAGCAAGTATACAGCACCTTTTGCAATATCCTCCGGTTGCCCATATCGTTTTAAAGGATATCCCTCTTTATCCTGCTCTAATTGTTCTTCTGTTATTACACCTTCATGAATTAATGGCGTTTCCGTCATTCCTGGAGATATGCCGTTAACTCGGATTCTTTTGTTGGATAATTCTATTGCAGCAAAACGAACAAGTGAATTTAATGCGGATTTAGCAGTTCCATAAACAACATTTCCAGGAACAAAAATATTTGTTCCTCCAACGGACACTATAATAACAACTGATGCTGATGGTCTCAATATTTTCTTTTTAGCAAACAATCGCAAAATCTCCGCATGAGAGAAAAAATTATTTGCAAAGACATCATTAAACATTTCCGGTTTAGAAAAAAGAAATGGTACCGTCAACCCTTTACCAGCAGCTAAAACAAGCCCTTCAATGCTGGTGACATTTTCAACTAGAGAACGAATACCATTAAGATCCCTTAAATCGCCCAGGAACATTTTATGGTCTTTTCCCTGTAGCAATTCCAAAGTATTTTCTAATCGTTCTTTGTTTCGTCCGCATGCTATAATTTTGGCACCCATTTTCGAGCATTCAATTGCAGTCGCCCTTCCTATTCCAGAAGAGGCTCCTGTTATCAAGATTGTCTTGCCTTCCAAACTAAATGGATTATACATTAGTAAACAACCACCTTTGGACAAATAATTTTATCCGTTATAAAATGGACCGTTCCCCAAGCAAGCCCCGTTCCAAAACCACAACCAATGGTATTCATAGTCCTAGTTTCGTAATCAGGACCACATTCAGAAGCAATGGTCAAAGGAACAGAAGCACTAGTTGTGTTTCCATAATTCTTAAGGCTAGACGGAACCTGGTCCTTATTTGCACCAATTTTCTTGGCAATTTTATCAAGCATAAACTTATTCGCCTGATGCAAGACAATTTTATCAACATCACCAATATTTATATTAAAATGCTCGCAAAATTTTTTCAGATTTTTGGGTACAGTTGATATTCCAAAAGAAAATACACTCGCCCCATCCATATCCGCATTTTCTATCGTGATTGGGATATTACCCTTCAACATATCAAGTTCTTTTTTAAAAGTCTCTTCAGTATGAGGATTTCTACTTCGACCATACTTGCGAAGCAATGCCCCACCATCCTTACTTACAGTCCCGACGTGGAACTCCATTGGCTTTGCATTCGTGTCAAATTCTAAGGCGGTACATGTTCCGCAGTCTCCAAAAAGGGGTCTGGCTTCTCGGTCCAATTTATAATTTACCGCAGTGCAATTATCTCCATCAAAAAAGACAGCTCTTTTTATGCAACCGGCACTAATCATTGACGCAATCGTTGAAAGTCCGACAACCCAGCCTGGACAACCATGATTTATATCCAAAGCAAAACAATTTTCAGATAGATTAAGTCTATCGTGAATAACAAAAACATTTGGCGGAGTTACATAATCTTCTGTCTGCGTTGCGTAAAACACAGCATCGATGGAATCCAACTCCCAACCGAGTTTTTCGTTTAGGGCATAAAAAGCTTTTTCGCACAAATCTAAATTCGTAATACCGGGCTCAACGACGTGTTTTCGTTCAATCCCGGTACTCTTTATAATCTGCTCAGCCTCTTCGGATGTGTAGAAAGGAATATTCCTGTTCTCTTCAACCTTTGGAGGAACACAAGCGGAGATGCCTCGTATAGCTACATTATTGACAGAAAAAAAAGCCATTACCCTTTCTTGCTTTTGACAGTGTTGAACAAATCCTCTATGGTAACCGCAGAACGCAGGTCGTTACCTTTTATAGTCACATCATATTCTTCGTCAATCATAGCAATGAGAGACAATGCAATCAAAGACGAATACTCGTCTAACTCCTGGAATTTAGTAGATGCAACAATCTGAGAAGCATCCGTTTCTTCAAATTGTTCTGCAACATGGGTGATAAATTCATTCAAATCCATATTCATCCTTTTGTTAACGTTAAACTCTTCTTGTACAACTTTTCCAGCATTTGTCGAATTTTCCGTGACGAAGTGCGTCCCTCATTCAAATCATCTTCAAAGTAAAAAGCATTATGCCCACTTCGGACTACTTTTCTTACAAATGTCGAATTTTTCTTAACATCACTTAAGTGATGCACATTATTTTCATATACAACAAAACAAGTCCTGTTCAATTTAAGAACATCGCGACAAAAATCTGCGACAAGCAGACCTACTTCCATAATTTCAGTCGGCTCGCCGATATTCACTTCACGGCCAACTTCCGCCATACCATCATGAATATCATAAACGCCATAAAGTCCTATCCGCTCGCCCTTCTTATTCAGCACCACAAAATAGTAGTCGTTAGGTTCCTGCATCTGCCAGCGGATAAAATCCTTTTGAGCCTCAAGCGAAGCCGCTAGTTGACCCACGGTCTCTCGGTTCCGTTTATCAGCACGGATATTATACGAAAACTCAGCATCATCTAGCGTAATGCTTCGCAGATCAACAAACATCCCATGTATTACTTCAGGGTAAACCATCTTTTTCCCTACTCAATCCTAAAATAGAATATACATTAACACACGCCACATTCTTTCTTGTACATTTCCTCAATCATCGATGGCCCCTCCCACCAGAGCTTATTTTTCTCATTGCTTAACATTTGTCCTGTACGCGACAACAAGAACTCGGGCAAAACATCTGAAGGATCGCGATGTTGTTCTCTTGCAATATCCTCAACAACCATTGTCGTAAGCAAGTCTATCGCAGCATCAATCTGTTCCTTCGTCACATCCATACTTTTTCGCACCCCTTAAAAAACAAATTTCTTATAGCCTTCGCAGTTCTAAAGCAATACTGGTTTTTCAAGCGTTCCGGCAATAGAAGTCCTATACAAAATGAATCTGCCGTAGCAGAGCCAACTGGACCATAAGCCCGAGCCATATAGTTGACAATTGTGCTATTCGTTGCATCGTTAGCCACTTTTCCTGCAACAATATCAAAATCTCTATATTGTTCCACTACATTAGCGAATACCCCCATCTTGCGATGAGCGACAATGCAATGAAGCCATTCAACATCGGCTGTTGCAAAATACTTAACATTGCAGAATTCATTTTCTCTGTAGATAAAAGACGAAACGATTCCATAATTCCTATTTGACGGAACATTCTTAGATTCAATCATTCGCTGCGTCGATATTTTAGCAAAAGAAAACGCCTGATTACGATCCGTCGTCAGATAAAAACCTTGACCAAAATCCTTGAACCTTGCACATTTTTGCAAGTCAGGCTCTTTAACTTCACAGAAGCTTCCATGATATAAGACTATACCATCTTTCAGATGTTCAATCATCTACACCTCCCCTAGAGGCTAGATATTGCTGAACATCATCAAGCACAGCCAAGTCACCCTCTATATGAAACAGTTCCCACATTTTTGCGATATAGCGGAAAACACCCTTCACTTTAAAGAGTTCAACCACGTCACGATACGGCTTACGCCATTGTTCAGCCGCAAGTCGCACAAGTCGAGTTTGCATATAGATTATTTGTGACTGTTCTTCCATTTTTAGCCTTAATTCATAAGGAAATATACATAAAAAAAGTTTTCAAATTTAATTCAACACCACAAATGGGACCCAACGCTTATAAAAACGATTTTGAAATTCCAACGGACTCAAAATGGGATTATGGTCACCTTGGACAATGAACCTGACTTGGGAATGTTTTTTCGCAAGAGACGCTATTAAACGTAAAGATCCTTGTAATCGGGCATCGTAAATAGAATCGGTGTTCGTCTCGTTTTCTTCATCTATTAATTAATGTGCATCGCCCATAATCAACGCAGGAACCCAATTTTCATAATATGATTCCCTGATTTTACCCGATGTCAAAACCGGACGATGAGTTCCTTGTATGATAAAAACGTCTTCAGGATGCTTTGCAACTAAATCTCGAATTAAATTTAACGATTTCAATAGCTTAAGGCGACCGCCGTCCCTGGAACTTCGCGTTGTAAACGCTATCGTTTGGATTGCTGCATTTTCATTTAGAATAGAATCCAGCTTGCCAAGCATTACGCTGTCAGAACAATTTTGGCAAAACACCAGCTTATCATACCCAAGTTGGGGAATGTATTCTTTTCGATTATACTCCAAGGAATCTCCGCCAAACAAGAATATTCCTGTGGAATCCTTTTTACGAAGCTCCGCCTTTTCTGCATGTGTAGTCGTATTACCAAGGCGTCGCTGGATTATTTTCTTTGCAGAAAGTCCACTAAACACAGCAAACTCTTCGTTCAAATTTTGGGGAATATAAGGCACCCCCCAAGCATTTACCAGGATCATTACTTTATTTTTGGGGGTAGATGACAACATTTCTACCAAACGACCTTTTCCATGAATTTGGTAATTTTCAAGATAGAAATCGGACAAAGAATCATTCTGTTCCTGTCGCTGCATGTGCCAGGGCTTTAGCATAATTTGGGCATCAAGTTCTTTGCTATCTCCATAGAACATAAAAAAAACAAGTCCCATAATAACACCTAAAAGAAGAACAAAATTCAATTTCATTTTTCATTATCCTTTACAGTGTACTTTACAACTTTGAGGTCTCCAAATCTTTTCACAATTTCACTATTCAGTTGAGATTTATAATTAGTTTCGTAAAAAGTTTTCGCCGACAAGAACATGTTCTTTTCGCTTTCCACCATATAAATATTCGGATTAACAAAGTCTTTTAAAGGATTTTGCAGGTTGCAACGTTCCTGTTGTCGTAACATCCCCGGCAAATAGGCGTTCCAATAACCCAAAGGGAAAATATTGCTCAATCCGCCGGGGCCAAGGGCTTTGTAAGAAGGTATTTTCAAATATTCACCAAATGCCTTGTATTGCCCAAAATTCATTACGAAAGCCTTGCCCTTGTTATTCTTAGCGTATTCATAAAATTCACTCCAAACCTTTTGTTCGCTATATCCTCCACCAATGATTTTTGCCCTTTGGAGTTGGGGTTGTTCCATGATTGCAAATGCAAACGCCAAAAGGCAAGCCACAACAATAGCCACCTTTTTCTGCCACTGATTACAAAAAGAAGACAAGGATTCCTGTGGCAAATAGACAATTGTAAAGGCGATGGCATAAAGCCATATACCTGATTCCACCCTGTAGACAAGCCGATTCACCATGCATAAATACAAGATTTCTATACTTATAATTCCTAGAGAAATCCAAGGATAATATTCAAGTTTTTTCTTTGAATAAAACAGAATGAGCAGGCAAAAAACAGCCCAACACCACACCGCCGTATTTTTGAAGCCATTCGCAATCTCTTGCACAATTCGAATAGCAGTGCGCGACCAATTCAGTTCATAGCGGGTATTTTCCACGGCATTCAATAACCGTGGCAAGGAATCCAGATGGAAAATTTCAGTATCATAAAATAGCCAAGTACGTATAGCCTGAGCATTCGTTTTTTCGTATCCTGATTCTGCCAATTCGTCATAAAAGGCATTTACATCAAAGAACCCTCCATCGACAAAAGTCGCTCGCGGCCCTTGATAACTAGCGTAATACTTGTACTCTGGCTCTATATATTGGCTTTTTTCAAAATAATATAAGCCCAACAATACGACAGCACTACTTAAAACTGTTATGAGAAGCGTTTTTAAATTGACTTTTTTTACAAGGCTTAAACAAACAAAAAACGCCACATAAGGAACCCCCAACAAAAATGATTCTTTACGCATTACAAAGCCTAAAACGAAAAGCAGTAAACCGCAAATAAACCACAAGCGGTCAGGAGTTTTCAAATTCATCAAAAGCAGCAACACTCCTGAGGCCGTAAGAAGAGCCCCATTCTGAGTAAAGCTCAACTGAAAATAAAAATCAGGCGATACACAACAAAGTAGCACCAATGAAAGAATTAGCCCGACTTCTAAATCAAGTCTTTTTAATAGCACATAAGTAAAAACGTTAAATGCAGTAAAAACTTCGATTACTTCAAATATATAATACCACCCCACACAAGGGAATATCAAATACAAAGGTTTCAAAAGATATCCATAAACAGAATTTACAAAGAACAAGTGAGTATCCGATAACCCGTCGTAGGCCCCCTCAAGAACGGCGGCCATAAAAAAATCATCCAATGCTGCATAGGAATTGGAACTGAACACCAAATAGACTAGCAGGAATGCCAAATTTAGGGTTAAAGCCAGTAATAGACTTTTTTTTCGCATTTTTTTGAACATAGCAATATCAAATATAAAACAAAAAAAAGATGTTCCCGAAGGAACATCCTTTTTAAGTTTTTTGAATTGAACTCAGATTACTTGCCAATGTTGGTAAAAGACGGAGTAAGTTGAGCACAATTGGTAGAAGCTACATATCTAATGCTGTTGCCATTAGCGTTAGCCTTGATTGCAATGTCCCACTTACCAGTGTTGGCAGCGCAGTCATTCAAAGCAGGTTTATTTTTTGCAACCCAAGCGTCGTTCATGTCAGCAATAGTTGCTTGTCCATCCGTAAACGTTCCAGACCCATAATAGGTAAAGTTGGTGGTGGAAGGAGAAGCGTCGCTTGCAGAGGATGCACCCGGAGCAACGTAACCGACCAAGGTCCAACTACCAATTTTGTTGCTTTCAGACACATAAGCATCCTGCAACTTGAGATAGGTACCTGCTGCCGGACCGACTTCAGAGGCCTTGGACTTAGCGATCATACCGAACAGTTTCGGCACTGCAACGGCGGCGAGAATGCCCATGATCACGATAACGACCATCAATTCAATAAGGGTAAAACCTTGCTTCTTCATAGTGTGTTCTCCTTGTTTTTGTGACACATTCTTGTTTTGAGCGTTATTGCTCGTTTACATTCAGTAATATATCCACTTTTTTTCCGAAAAGCAATACTTTTGTCAAACTTTTGTCACGTTTTTGTCATGACTCAGTATATTCCAACTTAAAAGTGCCGTTTTTCGCAAAATTTCGCAAATATTAACCAAACTTTCCGATGAACTATATATAGATAATTTTTTACGAAAAAGGGATTTTCATCTGTTTTTTATATTCCAATTTGGAATATAAATACTGGAAATGTGATGGTAATCACACTGGTTTTAATCCTATTTGTTTAAGATTCTTTACTTTCAAAGATATTTATCACAAAAAACTAAAATTCTTCCAACATAAAAGGCAGCAAATACAGCGGTTTTAACAGCAATTGTCCCACATGAGCAGCATCCTTTTGAGAAAACAGATACTCCTTGTATATTTTTTTAGAATATTTGTTTACAAAGTTTTCAATAGATTCGTGGTTTCGTGTAGCAGAAGACTTAATTTCCAGAGGAATAATTTTGTTTCCTTTAGAAAGCAAAAAATCTATTTCAAAATGATGGGAACTGTTTTCTTTCAACCAGGTATGGTAATAAAGTTCTTTGCCACTAGCGGTAATAATTTGGGCTGCAACATTTTCATACAGATAACCAAGATCAGCATCCAATTTGTCGCTTAAAAGTTTTGCATATATTTCATTAGCTTGTTTCGAATCGTCGAACATCAAAGAAATAAACAACCCGGTATCAGACGCGTACAGCTTAAATCGCTCCAAGTCTTTTGTCTGAGCAAGGGCCGAATCGGGATTAGAAACATGATAACAACAAAGAACAGTCTTTGAATCCAATAATTCAAAGAAACGACTTTCATCTTTTGTGGTTTGCCGTTTTCCAATCGCAGAAGATAGGACAAAATGTTTCTTTTTTAAGGCTAATTGGCTAGGAATAGCCTTATAAATATTAGACAATCGACCTGTCGGGTCAATTTTTTTCAAATCCTCAAAATACAGATTTAATATTTTTCTTTTTACATTATCGATATATTCAAAATTTTCTTTTTGAATATACGCTTCTACGGCCTGGGGCATACCGCCTACAGCCATATAAAGCCTAAAATCTCGCATTAAACTTCTGTTTGTTGAGTTTCCAATAGCCGTATTCGCCTTATAAATCTCTCGGATGGTATTCGGGTCCTTCCCTATAGCCCACATGAATTCCTCATAATCCATGGGATACACACTTATCCGATGTTCTTCTGAGGGGATTACAATCCCTTGAACATTTTTCTTTATAGAAATGAGTGATCCAGTTTCAATATAATCGTAACGACCATCCTTTACCAAGAACTTGATAGCCTGCCGAACTTTGGGTTGCAGCTGGATTTCATCAAAAATAATGACAGATTTTCGTTCCTTGAGGGATATTCCCGATTCAGCCTGAAGTCGCAAGAAAAAAACATCCAACTTCGCTATATCTTTGAAAACATCAAGCATTTCCTCCGTTATATTTGCAAAATTCACTACAATATAGGAGTCATACTCATTTTTCGCAAATTCCTCAGCAATGGTACTTTTTCCCACACGACGGGCTCCTTCCAACAAGCAAGCGTACCGTCCCGAATAAGACTTTTTCCATTCCAGCAACTTATCGTAAACCTTACGTTTGAACAACACTTATTCGCCTCTTTGAGAAAAATTACAAAAAATTCAACATAAAAATACACCAAAAATTACAAAAATTCAACATAAAACATGGATAAAAATTCCATTTTTTCAACATAGAAGCGTTTTTCTGCACTATTAAACATTTTTTCGGGGCTAAAATCGGCCAAATCATACACTTTTTCCGACCTGAATTCAAAAATCCGCGCAAAACAGGAAGTCCACTTCCATTTTAACACGGCTATACATATAAAAAAGCCTCCCGCAGGAGGCTTTACAAGACTTAACTGGATTGACGCTTACTTCACCACAGAGTTTGCGACGACGACGCGGTTGCCACCGGCCTGCATAGCCATCTGGAGAGAGGCTTCTGCGGTGTAGATGAGCGAGCCGGCATCATTTGCGTGGGTCGGCATCACGGCAACGCCCATGCTGAGCGTAGTCGCGAGGATTCCTTCACCGTAGGCAATCTGGAGCTGCGAGATTTCGTTGCGGATGCGTTCGGCACGATTCCTGGTAATGTTGAGGTCGGCGCCCGGCATAATCACGCAGAACACGTCATCGGAATAGCGGCACGGGATGTCTTCGCCACGGATGTAGCTCGGCAAGCGCTGTCCGAGTTCCCAGAAGAGCTGTTCCACGGCATGGCGGCCTTGAGCGTTCTGCACGGCAGGGATGGCGTCGGGGTAAAGCATCACGATACCAATGGGCGACTTGTGGCGCACAGCAGCAGTGATTTCGCGGCTGAGCGATTCTTCCATATAACGTTTGTTAAAAAGACCGGTCAGCACGTCGCGGATGCTGTGCTGTTCAAAGCGCATGCTGAGGTCCTGGTTCGCCACATAAAGTCCAAACGCGGCAGCGACAATGCTCACCTTCGCCTGCCAGTATTCCTTGGTTTCGGTTTCTGGGAGCTTATCGACCTGGAGTGTCAGAATGCCGAAGTGTTCTTCGAGGCCTTCGATCGGGGCGCAAATGGCGATGCCCTTCGGGCGGTGGTGCAAGTGCGTACAACCGCTAGAGACTTCAGGCGAGCTATAGTCGGTCACAACAATGTCGCCGGTGTTGAAGCTTGCACATTCAGCCGGGAGCACGGTCTCGTCGCTGATGACGTTTGGACCAAAGCGGAAAATCTGAGAAAGTTCAGTCTGCACGCCGCCGTACATATAAAGTACACCAGAAGCTTCGGGGAAGAGTTCTGGCAAGAGCTTTTGCATGGCGTCGATGACTTCGGTGAACGGACGGTTGCGCAGAATACCGAGCTTAAAGCCGTTCCAGGCTTCGAGCGGGAACCCGACCTTGAGGGCGGCTACATCGAGCTTCTTGATGGAGGCGGGCACGGGCTGCTGTTTGAGGGCTTCGGCGGCGGGGATTGCACCCGGCGGGAGCGGGTTCTTCTTTTCTTCTTGGAGGCGGACTGACACGAACTGTGTATCCTTGGGCTGCGGCTTGTTCAGCACCTCGTTAAAATCGTTTTCGATGGCTTCAATCTGCCTGCTGCAGACGGTATAAAAAACGAAGCCGAGTACTGCGCCCCAAGCTCCGACAAATATGAACTTCGCCCCGATGGACATGGTTTCTTCGGGGACTACATATGCAGCAATAACGCCCATCAAAAAGGCGACCAACCAAAAGATATATTTAACGATATTCA
>JAEEGG010004798.1_pt1 | contig 32603 bp, 24 predicted proteins | sample 9134161 | NCBI WGS metagenome assembly JAEEGG01 (sample SAMN16246543, study PRJNA631951) | gut metagenome | biome: gut microbiome; feature: rumen; material: CR-attached | host: Bos | place: Iran: Karaj | collected 2018-10 | reverse complement strand
CGCCCTGGTGTATATAGGATAGATGTAAAGGATGCTAACGGTTGTACTGAATCAACTTCGGTTGCCGTAGCTCAGCCCGAAAGACTTGGTGTTGTCGCTATGGAGCATGCGCCATCTTGTAAGGACCTTAACGATGGTTATGTCGAACTTGTTGTTGCGGGTGGATCTGCTCCGTATACATACACCCTTGACGATTACACGTCCGATTCATCAATATTCACTGGTTTGCGTTCAGGTGTTTATAATATTGTAGTTACTGATGCTAGTGGTTGTACGAAAACGGTTGACGATGTGGTTGTCTCCGAAAGCTATAACGACTGCATACGCATACCTAATGTTTTCACACCTAATGGAGATGGTGTTAATGATGAATGGATAATCGAGAATATCGAATTGTTCCCTGATGCGCATATCTATGTGTTCAACCGTTGGGGACAGCTTTTGTATCATGAACGAGGCAATGGCAAGCGCTGGGACGGAAGCTATAGAGGTCATTTTGTGCCTTCTGGCGTTTACTTGTATATTATAAAGTTGCATAGCGACGAAGATACCTATAAGGGTACTGTTACAGTTTTGTTCTGATGCAATATTGATGTAATTTTGAAAAAACTTTGCGGGTGGAATTTTTTCCACCCGTTTTTTTGTTTTACATTTGCAAAAAATTGTAACTATGGATATTTCTGTTGTAGTTCCGTTGTATAACGAGGAGGAGTCCTTGCCCGAATTGTGCGAATGGATTGTGCGCGTGATGAACGAGCATTCGTTTTCGTTTGAGATTCTATTTGTAAATGATGGTAGTACAGACAATTCGTGGAATGTTGTTTGCGATTTGAAGAAAAAGCACGAGCAGGTAAGGGGCATTTCGTTCCGCAGAAACTATGGCAAGTCTGCAGCCTTGCAGGTTGGTTTTCAGGCAAGCCGTGGCGATGTGGTAATCACTATGGATGCTGATATGCAGGATAGTCCCGATGAGGTTCCCGAATTGTACCGCATGATTAAGGAGGATGGCTACGACCTCGTTTCTGGCTGGAAGAAAAAACGCTACGACAATACCTTTACAAAGAATATCCCATCAAAATTGTATAATGCGACAGCTCGCCGAGTAACAGGACTTAAACTGCACGATATGAATTGCGGTTTGAAGGCATACCGAAGCAAGGTTGTGAAAAATATTGAGGTTTATGGCGAAATGCACCGCTATATTCCTTATTTGGCAAAAAATGCAGGCTTCTCGAAGATTGGCGAGAAGGTTGTTGAGCATCGCAAGAGGCAGTACGGAACATCCAAATTTGGCTTGGACAGGTTTGTGCATGGTTACTTGGATTTGTTCTCTCTGTATTTTCTGTCGCGATTCGGCAAGCGTCCAATGCACTTCTTCGGATTGTGGGGCAGTGTGATGTTCATAATAGGTTTCATTGCTATATGCGTGGTTGGTGGAATTAAGATTGCCGCCTTGTGCAAGCATGTGCCAGCTCCGCTTGTTACCGATACCGCATATTTCTACCTCGCATTGGTAATGATGATTCTTGGTACGCAGATGTTCCTTTCTGGCTTTGTAGGTGAGATGATTTCAAGGAATTCTACAATCAGGAACGACTACCAGATAGAGGAGACGTTGGAATAACAATTTCCAATAGTACAGGCGCAATATTCTGCATCTAAACAACCAGAAACTAGGGATTGGCACCTGCTGTCATATTAGCGGTGTCCTTATTTTTTCTTTACCGTTGCATTTTTCTGTGCTTTTTTTGCCTTGTGCTTTTCTCTTGCCTGCTTGAAAGATATGCCGTTCCATATCTTGCGCATGAGTTCGCCGAAAGTGTCGAACTCTTCGGTGTAGAATATGCCGGCACCTGTAGTGTACGGACCGTATTCAGCCTCTATGTCGGTATTCTTCCGCGAGAAACCTTTTATGCGCAGAGAACCTTTTTTGTTCAGTTTCCATTGTACCTCAACATCGCCGACAATGTTTTCGTTGTTGAACTTCTTGTCGCTAATTCCGAGATTTCCGTTTATTAGCAGTCGGTCGTTGAATATCTGTGTACTAAGAGCCACTTCGATTTCTTGTCCGGTAAATTCGGTGCTAGGCCTGTATTTGAAACCGACGTCAACATCTTTCACAATTTTCGACAGCCAGTTGCTCAATTGGTTCGAAAGCATCTGTGTGGTAGTTACACCAACAGCGTTGGTTGTTGTACCTGTCTGGTTCAACATTTCAGCGTTGGGGTCGTAGAACTGATTAATTACCAGTACATAAAGCAATTGCTTGTTTATTTCGTCCTGAGTAAGGCTTGCAAGTTTTGTCTTTACCTTGTCGCTTCCGTTAGGAATGTTGATGCTGAACTGAATCTCGGGCGACATAAGGTTTCCGATAAGGTGCATGTGGCATTCTACTGTTGCTTTCTTATTGTTGGTATCGGTGGAGTCGTATTCTTCGCGCATAAGTTCCTTGAGCGATACTGTTGTCGTGTATACTGCATCAAGGTTCAGTTTTCCTTCGTATGGATCACCATCCCATGTTATAGTACCTCCAGATGGAATTGTGAAGCGTTTGTTTATGATGTTTTCGAGAGTGAATAGGTAGTTGCCTTTTACAATCTCGATTTCACCGTACATATAAAGTTTGTCGTCAGATGTGTATTCTATTTTTAGCATACCTTCTCCATTGGCCTTTATGCGGTCGCCAGTCCTTGGGTCGAATACGATTTGTACTTCGGCTTCGGGTTTTACATCAATGTCTAGTTTTATGGAGTAGTCGGTTGTTGAGAATTTCCTGCTACTGATGTCGCTATTGCGTTCTTCCGCAGATATGAATGTTATGTAGCTTGTGTTTTGTGCGTGGTAGTTCTCTTCCATTGGAAGCACAAACTTAGTGTCGGGTCCTGTCGTGGCGCCTGCGTATATCGAGAAATTGTTAGGAGTTCCTTCTACTGTGAGTCCGCCTGATGCATATACTGTTCCGTAGAATAAGTTGTTGTCCGACAGTTTTGTATTCATAACCTTGAAGTCTTCCAGGCTCGCCAGAAGTTCAAATCTGAAGTTCTTGAAGTTGTCATGGTATAAGCCTCCATTTATTGTACCGATGTTACCATTTTCATCGCGGACCTTGAAGTCGTCGAAGTAAAATCTGTCGTTGCCTATGTAAACCTTGTCTTCAGTAATTGCCTTCAGTTTCAGGTAGTCATATGTGAATTCTGTTTGCTTAAGGTTTATAACGCCGTTTATTGTCGGCTTTTTTATACTGCCTGTAAGCATAATTGTTCCGTTGGCATCTCCAGTTAGTCCGCTTATTTCGTACGCGTTAAGATACTTGTCGAAAATATCAAGTTTAAGGTTTTTAAGTAATATGCTGGCATCGAGGCTGTCGAGTTTTGTAAGGTAGGTGCCTTTCATTTCGATGTACTTGTTTGTCCCGCTCATTACGAAAGCTTTGCTCATATTATCCCATTTCGACGATAGACTCAATTTCCCGAGTTGTTCCTGGTTGATGGTAAGGTCGGTTATGTTGACATTTGTGGTGAATACAGGAATGTCGTAAATATTTGATATGCGGCCACTTCCCGATAGTATGCCTCCGAATTCGTAACCAGCAGGCTGTGTTATCGGGTTTATGTTGCTTACATCTACATTGTCGATTATGAATGATAGTATTTTGTCCGGATTTTTTGAGATGTATCCCTTGACGTTTAGAATCTGGTTTGCGTTTGCTAACTTTAGATTTTCAATTTCAACTTCGCTGTTGTCGTAGTTGATTTGGGTTTCTCCGAGTTCCCATATTCTATCTCCGAATATGAATTGGGATGGCGATATGTGAGCTTCGATGCGTGGTAGAGAATCGTTTCCGTGAGGAATGAATTTGGTGCCGAGAGAGAAAAATCCGCTATTATCGCTACTTTCACTGTTTTTCCAGTTCATGTTTAGACCTAGACTGTCGTTTTCGGCCGACATGGCAAGGCTTATTTTATCAAGCGACAAATTGTTGTTTCCTATGGATGACGAGTTCATGTATACACTTGCAATTCCGTTCATGCTGTACATTTCTATTTCGCTTTCGCCAATGTAGTAGTCACCTCTGCTTATCCTGGGTAGCATTATCTTGCCGTATAGTGTTTGTGTGTTGCCAAAAACATATCCGTTGCTACTGTATATGTCACCGTGGAATATGAGTTCCTTGTCGTAGAATTTGATGATGTCGTTTATGTGCTTGATCCTGAAATGGTAGGTGAAGTAGTTTTCGTTGGCTTTTGTTTTTACATATTTTCCGAATACCGATGGAAGCGATTGGGCAACCATGTGGTATATGTCACCTGCTACTTCGCTGATATTGAAATCACCATACATGTCAAATTCTAAGATGTCGGAATCGATGTTGATGCTATATTTTTTATCATCGTTGATTTTTGAAATGGCCGACAACCGGTTTACGGTAATGTGTTTATCGTCAATGTTGAACTCCGCATTGCTAAGTGTTATGTTTCCAATCGGGCGGTTTGCTAGGTCACCGTCAAGTTGTGCGCCAAGAACTAGCTTGAGTTCGGAATTGCTTACATTTTCTTGCACTAGGTTGAGTTCCTTTAGGTTGGCATACAAGTCTGTCGATAATTCGATCTTGTTGTTTTTACCTCCGAAATTATAGTTTCCTATGATTTCTGCTGTAATGTTCGGATCGTTGATGTTTATGTTGCCGTTGAATGTTGTATTTGATAGTCGGCCTCTGACGTTAATGTTGGAATATGCGTATCCGTTGAAGTCGAAACGTTGTATTTTGCCGTTGAGGTTGTTTTGTGTATGCGATAGCGAGTCAATGTTTCCGCTTATGTTCAGGTTTAGCGATAGCAGTCCGAGTCCGTTGTTTCCTGGTATTATGTCGTGCAGGTTGAATTCTTTTGCAGAAATGCTTCCGTCATATTCAAGCGTTTTGTTTTTCCAGTCGGGCATTAGGGCTATATCGGTGTTTATTGTTCCGATGTTGGTGGTAAATTGTCCGAATGCCATCATGTCGTTTAGCATTCCCGAAAGGTTTCCATTGAAGGCAATTCTGTTTAGGTTGTCCAGTTCCGAAGGAATTTGTATCGGGTTCTCTGGCGATACGAGTTTTAATATTTTGTTTATGTCGTCTTTGTTTGTCTGCATGTTCGATATGCTTCCGAATACAATGGTCTGCTCTACATCAGGAAGACCGTTTACCGATAGGTTGGCATGTAGTCTTGTGCCGCTGTACATTGATATTCCGAAATTCTTGAACTTGAAGTCATCAAGCCGTCCAGCGAAGTTGCCTTTTACATGTATGCTGTCGGAAAAATTTTGATATTGAGGCAAAAAAGGAGCTATGTCGGCAACGCATAATATTAATGTGTCGATGTTTACGGTGAATTTATCAACCTTTTCCATTGGGTTGCTTAGGTAGAGGCTATCCTTGCCGCTTAGTGCAACTTCTGAGCATATAAGTTCCGAATAGTTGGTTCTGAAATCCAAGTCTTTTATGCTTATTCCTTTGTCGTAGTATTTTATTTTTCCAGAAATATTATTTACTGCGATTCCCGATTTTTCGTTCATCGAGAAGTTGTCGATATTGACGTTTATGGTGTCGTTCATGTATCTAAAACGACTTATGCCAGCATTAAAATCTTTTATTTCAATATCCGATGGCTTAAATGATGATGCAGAATTGTCGTACCTTTTGTCAAGGTATTTCAGGTGCCCGTTTGTAATCGATAGTTTCTTGCAGATGACATTAAAGTCAAAAGAAGAAGTGTCATCTGTAGCGAATTTGTCAAGTATGTAACTGTAGTTTGCTGTTCCGTTTTCATCAACAATGACATTTATAAGCGGATTGTTGAGATTCGTTTCGGAGAGGAGAAGGAAATTGTTCTTAAACGAAATCTTTTCAATTGTCGCATCAAGGTTGTCTGCCGACAGTAGCATGTTTCCGCACGAATCCTTCATTTCTATATCGGAAAGCACTATCTGGTTTGGTATTTTTATGTAAACCTCACCGACACTAAGTTCAATATTGTATTTTTTTGCAAAAAAGTCTATGCAATTTCTAGCAATGAAACTTTGCAGATAAGGAGAGTATAAGATGGTAATAAGTATAATCAAGTCCTTGATTGTCAACAAGAACAAGATAATAAAAAACCGTCTGACCTTATATCTGAACAAAATTTAGGCAGTATAATGAATAAACTGCAAATATCTTAAAAATTATTGACAGCCTAATTTAAAGAATTGTAAATTTGCAAAAAAAAGTGCAGTGAAAATTTTAGGTATAGAATCTTCGTGCGATGATACATCTTCTGCTGTTGTATGCGATGGAAGGTTGCTTTCGAATGTGATTAATACACAGGCAATTCATCAGAAATATGGTGGGGTAGTGCCTGAATTGGCTAGTCGTGCGCATCAGCAGAATATAGTTTTGGTAGTAAAGGAGGCTTTGGCGCGTGCCGAGGTTGCAATGAGCGAAATTGACGCTATTGCGTTCACAAAAGGTCCTGGTTTGCTAGGTTCGTTGCTCGTTGGAGCTTCGTTTGCAAAGGGACTTTCTGTGTCGCAGGATATTCCGTTGGTGGGTGTCAATCATTTGCACGGACATATACTGGCGCATTTTTTGCGCGAAAAGGACGAGGACGAATGTGTTCCTGAATTTCCATTCCTTTGCTTGTTAGTTTCGGGCGGGCACTCGCAGATTGTGCTTGTTCGTGATTACCTCGATTTTGAAATCATTGGCAAGACAATAGATGATGCGGCAGGAGAGGCATTCGACAAATGTGCGAAAGTCATGGGCTTGCCTTATCCAGGTGGACCTGTGATTGACAAATTGTCAAAACTTGGAGACGAAAACAGGTTCAAGTTTGCAAAGCCCGCTATTCCTGGATTCGATTATAGTTTCAGCGGGCTGAAAACATCTTTCCTATACACGGTACGCGATGAGGTTGCTAAGAATCCCAATTTTATTGCTGACAATGTAAACGACTTGGCAGCTTCTCTTCAGAAGACGATAATCGACATTTTGTTCAATAAGTTGGAGAATGCCGTAAAGCAAACAGGTATACGCAGGGTGGCAATTTCTGGTGGTGTTTCGGCAAATTCCGGCTTGCGCAATAGAATGTTGCTGGCTGCTGAAAAGAAAAGATGGCAGGTGTATATTCCCAAGATTAGCTACACAACCGACAATGCCGCAATGATTGCATTAGTAGGCTATTATATGTATCAAAAAGGGAAAATCTCACCGCTTTCGGTAATTCCACAGGCAAGGATAAATTTCATGGATTTATAAGGTTTAACATTTTTTTAATTCTATGAATTGTTTTTTTCTGTTTTTTTGGACTGCTATTTGTAATAGACGATATCATGTTTATTTCAAATTTTAATATTAGATTTGCAACCATTAAAAATTAAAGGTTATGAGAAGATTAGTTTTATTGACATTGGCAATTGTGTTTTCAGGAATTATGATGGCACAGCAGGAAGGACCTGCTATATCATGGGCAAAAACGGTTCATGATTTTGGAACTTTCAATGAGGCAGATGGTGTTCAGACTGCAATATTCGAATTTACAAATACAGGTGACAAGCCATTGTTCCTCACAAATGTTAAAGCATCATGCGGATGTACAGCAACCGATTATACAAAGGAACCAGTTCAGCCAGGAGCAAAAGGTTATGTTAAGGCTTCGTATAATCCGAAAAATAGACCAGGTAAGTTTTCTAAGCAGATAACAGTTACTACCAACGAATTCCAGCCGACATCAATAGTTCGGATTACTGGTGAAGTTATTCCTGCCGCTAAGCCTGAGGAAGAGGAAGTAAAGTAATATATTGATAGACTATTAAAAATAGGTGTTATGAAAAAGGTAATTTTAGTTTTTTTAGCTTTGTCGCTAGCTGTGGCTGTTTCTGCTCAGACAAAGCAACCACAGATTTCGTGGGACAAGACAACACATAATTTCGGAGTGTTCAAGGAAGAGGCTGGTTTACAGACTGCTGTATTCGAGTTTACTAATGTCGGCGAAGAACCATTGGTACTTACAAATGTAAAAGCTTCATGTGGTTGTACTGCAACCGACTATACAAAGGAACCGATTGAGAAAGGAAAGAAAGGTTTTGTAAAGGCATCTTACAATCCGCAGAACCGTCCTGGAAAATTCAATAAGTCGATAACGGTTACTTCAAATTGCGAGGCACCAACGACAATACTTACAATTTCTGGTGAGGTTACCCCAAGAGAAAAAAGCGTTGAAGATTATTATCCAAAGGATTTTGGTGGGTTGAGGCTTAGGTCAGCTCATTTGGCATTGAACAATGTTTTCAATACCGAAACCAAGACCGATACGATTGGTGTTGTCAATATGACTGATGCTCCGATGAAGGTTACATTCCAGAATGTTCCAAAGCATATAAAGGTTTGGATGGAGCCTGCTACATTGGCACCAAAGAAACCCAATGAGAAGATGGGCCAGACCGGTTTGATTCACGTTGAATATGATGCAAAGCAGAAGAACGACTGGGGCTTCTTGCAGGATAGAATTTCGGTGGTTGTAAACGATAGCGTCAACAGCAAGAACAAGATTACAGTAAGTGCAACAATAGTTGAAGACTTTTCGCATTTGTCTCCAACCGAACTCGCAAATGCACCGAAGATTGTTTTCTCGCAGACAGAATACGATTTTGGTACAATCAAGCAGGGCGACAAGGTAACTTACGAATACAAGTTCAAGAACGAAGGTAAGTCCGATCTTATCATCCGTAAGGTAAAGGCAACTTGCGGTTGCACTGTTCCTAATCCCGAAAAGATGGTCATCAAGCCAGGTGAGGAAAGTTTCATTAAGGCTACTTTCAATTCGGCAGGTAAGAAAGGTCACCAGAGCAAACCTATTACCATCACGACCAACGATCCGGCAAATTCTAGTACGGTGGTTAAGATTGTCGGCAACATAGAAGAATAACTTAAGGTATTTTCTAATACAAAAAGCGATTGAAGATTTGATTCAATCGCTTTTTTTGTTCTCTTTTGCCGCAAACAGGAAACCATAAATTTTGAAACTTTGAAACTTTTTCTTATCTTTCGCAAAATTTTTGAGTATGAAACGAATTTTGTCCATTGCATTGGCAATGTTGTTTATATGTTCTCTAGTTGTTGCACAAAATGCTAACTATGAGCCAAATACGATTATCGTAAAACTTAGCCGAACAAATTCAGATAATTTCTTCAAGTCATCGTACATTGACGGTATGCGTCTTCGTTTTGGCGATTTTGCATATAAAAAGGAGTTCCCAGATGCTGTGCGTCCCGAAAAGGAGTTCAACGACTATGGTCGTCGTATGGTTGACATTACTACAATATACCGTATTGTATTCCAAAATGATATGGATGTAAATCAGGCAATTTCGTATCTTAACAAGAGCCGCGAAGTCGAATACGCGGAACCTTTGTATCGAGTTTCTTTGCTTGATGTTCCAGACGACCCGCTTGCCCGTCCCGAAAATGCTAATGGCGACGGTGCATATCAGTACTGGACAAGGAATGTGCATTCATACGAAGCCTGGGACATCTGTAAAGGCGACACTTCCATTGTGATAGGTATTTCCGATACGGGAACTGGGTTGACCCATCCCGACCTTGAGGGCAACATCAAGGTCAACTACGAAGATATTCCTGATGGTATTGACAACGACAATGATGGCTATGTTGACAATTACAAAGGCTGGAACTTCGCCTACGACAACTACAATGCGCAGATTCCGCACAATTGCAACAGCAATGAGCATGGTGCGTATGTTTCTGGAATTGCCGCGGCTGTTACTAACAACGGCATAGGCGTTTCGGGTGCTGGCTATAAATGCAAGTTTGTACCGTTGCGAATCATGAACGATGAAGGTTCGCTTGTAAATGTATATCAGTCGATTGTGTATGCCGCCAATCATCGTTTCGATGTGGTGAACTGCAGTTGGGGAAGCACTTCTTACCAGCAGATGGGACAAGACGTTGTGAATTATGCAACAATAAATTACGATGTCCTTGTTGTTGCTGCTGCTGGAAACGAAGGTGTTGAAGGCAAGTTTTACCCGGCTTCGTTCGAGAATGTGATTTCGGTTGCAGCAACTGACATAAACGATGCAAAGTGGAATAAGTCATCATATTCAACGACGGTTGATGTGTCGGCACCGGGAACAATGTTCGTTTCTACAAGCGAGAATGGTTATGTCACAATGTGGGGCGGAACTTCGTTTGCTAGCCCGATAGTTGCTGGTAGTGCTGGCATATTAAGGTCGTACTATCCCGATTATAATGCCATGCAGATTGGTGAAATCATTCGCGTGTCTGCCGATAACATTGATACTCTGAACTATTTGGTTCCCGATTCTGTAATGCAGGTTGACAGCACTTTTGTTGAATACATCGACAGTATTTCAATTGACAGCATTTGGAACGACCAGCTTTATTCCTACGACAGCATTTCTGTTGACAGCATTTGGTCGGATGATTTGCAGGCTTACGAGTACGATACCATTCATAATCAAGTGTATATAGGTGGATATGAATACGATACTATTCATAATGATGTTTATTTTGGTCAGTATGTTTTTGATACGACATATTTGGATGCTTCGTATCGTGTATATTTTAATAGTGACTATGCTGGTCTGCTTGGCAATGGTCGCCTGAATTTGTATCATGCCTTGACAATATCCCAGGACAGCCTTTATTCTACGCGTTTCCACGAAGCTATGTTCGACAGGTACGACAATTATGTTGACATTTCAGGAAAGATTACCAACTATCTGGGTTCAAGATCGGATTTGAGGATGTCGTTTTCTGTCGAAAGTCCTTATATTGAGGTTGTTACTGATGAATTGCAGTTTGGCAATCTGGCTTCGATGCAGAATGATAGTGTCGAACTTATAAGGTTGGAGGTTTTGCCCGATGCTCCGCGAGAATTAACCGTTAAGTTGAAGATTATCTTTGTTTCGGATGAATTTACCAATGAGCAGATTATTGATGTGCCAGTAAATGGTGGTTTTGTCGATGTCAATACTGAAAGTCTGAACCTTTCTGTGGCAGGAAACGGAAGGCTTGGTTATGTGGATATGAATACCGAGGTTGGACATGGTTTCTATCTCGACGATTATTATGAGTTGTTTTATGATTGCGGTATAATTTCTGGCATTTCTGGAACCGAAGTTTATAGTGCAGTGCGCCAGATTACCGATTTTTCGGTAGTTGAATATCCGCATTATGTGGAAGATACTTTGGCTATTACGCATGTGGTTGCAAAGATGACTGATACTTTGGACTATAATTCCCGCAATCTGGAAATTACACTTGATGTTTATGCCGACGATGGAAACTACATACTTGTCGAATATGGAATAATAAATAAAGGTCTGGAACCTGTAGATGGTTATTGCTTTGGACTTTTTGCCGACTGGGATTTGTACGAACCTGTTGAAAATGTCAGTCGCTACGATGCTGCTCGCAAGTTCGCCTACTGTGCATACGAAGGCAATAATTCTCTTTATGCTGGAATGAAATTGCTGAGCGCACAGTCGGCAATAAACTATTCGCTTCCCAATAAGACAGGTGGCGATGGCGCAGTTGACATTTCGGACGGATTTTCCGATTTGGAAAAGTACTATATGATGACCAACATATCAATAACCGATGCAACAAACGACATTGTTCAATATACTGGTGCAGGTGCTATGAGCATCGGTGTTGGTGATACAGCTAAGGTTTGTATTGCCTTGGTTGCTGCCGATTCGTTCACTCGTTTGACCGAAGCTGTTGATGCGGCGGTTGCTAAGTATTCATATCTTTATGGAGAGTCAGGGGATGAGGAATCTGTCGATATGCAAATGTATGAACGATTGTCGGTTTCTCCTAATCCAGTAACCGATATGCTTGAGTTGTCTGGTGTTGATGGCGATTTTGATGTTAATGTATATGATGCATTTGGCAGGTGCGTGTTTTCAGGAAGAAATATTTTGAGGCTTGATGTTTCGGAATACCCCGCAGGCATCTACAATATTTCCGTCTTCAACGGCGATGGAACAAGGAATGCTAAATTTGTAAAAATGAAATAATTTTCGTGTTTTTCCGCGCAAATCATTGCACCGAGATTATACAACGCATTTTTTTATTTCAGCGCAAATTGTTGCTACACATCTTTTCAGCGCAAATTGTTGCGCTGCTACTCTCATCTCTCAACTTTCAACTTTTAACTCTCAACTTTCATCTCCCTCTTCTCGTGTTCCTTTATCAGCCAATCTGCACTCCGTGCGCTTAGTTTCATCCATTGAGCAAGCAGTTCGGTGCGTTCATGTTCTGACAGGTGCCAGTTGATGTCGGAATTGCGGAGTTTGGCAGTTAGTTCATACAGGCAAAGTGCTGCCGAAACTGATATATTGAAGCTTTCTGTGAAGCCATACATTGGAATCCTGACAAATTCATCTGCGTTTTCCATTACAATGTCCGATAGACCAGGTTTTTCGGACCCGAAGAACAATGCTATTTTGCCTTTTGTTAGATCAAGGTCCTTTATGAGTACATCGTTGGTATGTGGGGTTGTGGCAACTATTCTGTATCCGGCATCGCGCATGGCGTTTATTGCATCAAGAGTGTTATTTTCTTTCTGGTTGAATCGTCTGATACTTAGCCATTGCGAAGATCCCATTGCAACGTCCTTATTTTCCATGTAGCTGTAACGGTTTTCTATGAAGTTTACGTTTTGTATTCCGAAGCAGTCGCAACTGCGGAGCACAGCCGAGGCGTTATGGTTCTGGAAAATGTCTTCAAGGACTACCGAGATGTAGTTTGTCCTTTCATCGATGACGCGGTTTAGCGTTTCAAGTCTTTCTTTTGTTACGTAATTTGAAAGCAATTCTATTATTTGGGTGGCTTCCATTGCTATTTGTGTTTCTATAAAATGCAAAAAAGGGAACAACGTTCCCTTTTTTTTCTTTTGTTACAGATGCTGATTATTTCTTCTTGTTAACAGCTTTCTTTAATGTTGCACCTGCTGAGAACTTAACAACATTCTTTGCTGGAATATTGATGATCTCTTTTGGCTTTTGAGGATTGTGACCTTTTCTAGCAGCTCTCTTTGTTACACCGAATGTGCCGAATCCAATGAGTGTTAATGAGTTACCTTTCTTAAGGCATTCTTCTGTTGTAGCCATGAATGCATCTAATGCTCTTTTTGCATCTGCCTTTGTCATGCCTGCTTTTTCAGACATTTTTTCAATTAATTCTGCTTTGTTCATGTTAAAAATTTTTTTGTTTGTTGATACTAATAGATATTTTTAGCAAAAATATAAAATGATTGTTAAATAGCAAGCATTCTTCCAATAAAAAATGCGGAATGTTAATAACTTGCGTTTCCTGTTAATAACTTTGGTATGTTTTTTTCGATGTTTGATGATTTTTTCCTTCTGCAGGGGCTTTTGCGCTGGTAGGTATTTATAAACAATTTTTGTTAAAAAATAGATTGTTTGGGCTTGGTTATGTGCGTAAAGTTTTGTAATTTAGCAACTGATTTGTGTTAATTGTAAGAATTTGATTATTAAAAGATTAGAAATTAAATAAAGATAAAAAATGCTTGAAGAAGAAGGAAGAGCAAAGATTATTTCGATAAGTGTCGAAGATGAAATGAAGTCGGCGTACATTGACTATTCGATGTCGGTAATAGTTTCGCGTGCGCTACCAGATGTTAGGGACGGATTGAAGCCGGTACAAAGAAGAATCTTGTTCGGAATGGAAGGTTTGGGCTTGGCTCCTGGCAAGCCTCATAAGAAATCGGCAAGAATTGTTGGTGAAGTGATGGGTAAGTACCATCCTCACGGCGACTCGTCGGTATATTTTGCAATGGTAAGACTCGCCCAGAATTGGGTAATGAGATATACTTTCGTCGATGGTCAGGGTAACTTCGGTTCGGTTGACGGTGATAGCCCAGCTGCTATGCGTTACACCGAAGCTCGCTTGTCGAAGATTTCCGATGAGATGATGGCCGACATGGACAAGGAAACTGTAGATTTTGTCAACAACTTCGATGATTCTCTGCAGGAACCGAGCGTATTGCCTACAAAAATCCCGAACCTTATAGTTAACGGTGCAAACGGTATCGCCGTAGGTATGGCTACCAACATGGCACCGCACAACCTTGCACAGACAATCGATGCAACTGTTGCATATATTGATAATCCGGAAATCGAAGTCGATGAACTTGGAAAGATAATCCAGGCTCCCGATTTTCCGACTGGCGGTATTATTTATGGTATAGATGGTGTTCGCGAGGCTTACGCAACCGGCCACGGACGCGTTGTCATCCGCTCTAAGACCGAAATAGAGACTTCGGAACGCGGTCACGAACGCATCGTTGTTACCGAAATTCCATATATGGTCAACAAGGCAGAACTTATCAAGCATATTGCAAACCTTGTTACCGATAAGAAGATAGAAGGCATCTCCAATGTTAACGATGAATCCGACCGCCGCGTTGGTATGCGTATCGTTATCGACATCAAGCGCGATGCCGTTGCTAACGTAGTACTCAATAAGTTGTTCAAATACACCGAGTTGCAGTCGTCGTTCAGCATCAACAATATAGCTCTTGTAAAGGGACGCCCGATGGTTCTTAACCTTAAGGACTTAATTCACTATTTCGTTGAACATAGACTTGATGTTGTAACCCGTCGTACCGAATTCGAACTTCGCAAGGCAGAGGAACGCGCTCACATCGTTCAGGGCTTAATCATAGCAAGCGACAATATTGACGAGGTTATCCAGATTATCAAGTCGTCGGACAATCCAACCGAAGCTAAGGAAAGATTGATGCAGCGTTTCAATCTCTCCGAAATTCAAGCTTCTGCAATCGTTGAAATGCGTCTCCGTCAGTTGACTGGTCTCGAACAGGAAAAACTGAGAGCAGAGTACGAAGAACTCATGAAGCGCATCGAGTACTTGAAGGAATTGCTTGCCAGCGTTGAAATGAGAATGCAGGTAATCAAGGATGAATTGCTCGAAATTAAGGAAAAGTACGGTGATGAACGTAAAACCGAAGTTGTTTATGCTTCCGAAGACATGAATCCTGAAGATTTCTATGCAAACGAAGAGGTTGTTATCACAATTTCGCACCTCGGATACATGAAGCGTACTTCGTTGTCGGAATTCAAGTCGCAGAATAGGGGCGGTGTCGGTTCAAAGGGAACGGCAACGCGCGAAGAGGACTTTGTGGAACACATGTTCGTCGCCACAATGCACAATACCTTATTATTATTTACAAAGCTTGGAAAGTGCTACTGGCTCAAGGTTTATGAAATTCCAGAAGGTACAAAGACATCAAAGGGACGTCATATTCAGAACATTATCAATATCGACAAGGATGACGAGGTTAAGGCTTACTTGAATGTCAAGTCGCTGAAGGATGTCGACTACATCAACAGGACATACGTTGTGATGTGTACACGTAACGGTGTATTCAAGAAGACATTGCTAGAGGAATATTCGCGTCCTCGTCAGAATGGTGTAAATGCTATCAATGTTCGCGAAGGCGATATGCTTCTCACAGCGTCGCTCATAGAGGATGTTGAGGGAGAAGCTCCGACCAATGTTATGATTGGCGCATACGGAGGCAAGACAATTCGCTTCCCGCACGACATTGTTCGTCCGATTGGTAGAACGGCAACTGGTGTTAAGGGTATAACTCTCGATGACGACGATTATGTAATAGGTATGATTACTGTTCGTCCTGAGCAGGATGTACTTGTAGTTTCCGAAAACGGTTACGGCAAGCGTTCGAGCATCGAGGACTACCGCGTTACAAATCGTGGCGGTAAGGGCGTAAAGACATTGAATGTTACTGAAAAAACAGGAAATCTTATCAGTATCAACGCAGTTACCGACAACGACCATCTGATGATAATCAACCGTTCGGGTATAACAATTCGTCTGGCTGTTGATTCATTACGTGTTATGGGTCGTGCAACTCAGGGCGTTCGCTTAATAAACCTTCGTGATGGTGATGTTATTGCATCAGTCGCAAAGATTGAAGGTGGTGCAGAGCTAGAACGTATTGCAGAGGAAGAAGCAGCAAAGATTGCCCAGATGGAAGCCGAGGCAGATGGAATAGTCACGGCTGATAATCAGGAAAATGTGCCAGAAGAAAATAATGGTGCAGAAATTGCAGAGGAAGAAAACAACGAGAATACTAACGAAAATGATAACATTTAAATTTTAAGATTATGAAGAAGTTATTTTTAATAGGTGTCGCATTGGTTATGGCACTTTCTATGAGCGCCCAGAAGCAGATGTTGACAAGCGCATGGAGCTATCTGAAGGATGGTTACCTTGATGATGCAAAAAAGGCAATCGACAAGGCTGAAGTTAATCCGCAGACGGCCGAAAATTTCAAGACATTCTGGTTCAAGGGTAATATTTACCTTGCATTGTCAACAACCAAGAACAAGAAGTATCAGGCATTGTGCGACAATTGCATCGATGTAGCATACGATGCATATATGAAGGCTTTGAAATTGAACTTTGTAAAGCCGGAACATAAGGACATTGATTTTACAACTCAGATGGGTCTTATGAAATTTGTAAGCGTTCTTCAAGAAGGCAACGAAGCTTATTTTGAAAGTTCCGAGGCTTTGATGGAGATTCTTGGTGAAAAGTTCCCTGAAATGTCGAGGGTTTACAAGGCAAAAGGAGAGGAAGCATGGCGAGCAAACGATTTTGAAACAGCTTACAGCAAATGGAGCAAAGCATCAGGCATTCCGTCATTTGCAGGTATTGACACTACCATATATTATTACACATCATTGGCAGCAATGAGATGCAAGAAATATGACGAGGCTATCGAAATTTGCGACATGCTTATAAAGATGGATTACGGTATGGACAACAAGGAAAGAATTTCTGTTTATCAGAATCTTTCAATGGCATTGAAGGAAACTGGTGATACCACAAGAATGCTTAAGGTTCTTGAAGAAGGTATCAAGAAGTTCCCGAATGACAATTATCCTCTTGTAATTGAAACATTCAACTACTATGTTGCATCTGGAAATACCGAAAAGGCAAGAGAATATATAAACATGGCAATGGCAAATGACCCGAATAATGCACAGTTCCTTGTAATTCGTGGTACTTTGTCGCAGGAAATGAAGGACACCAAGGCCGCCGAAACCGACTTCAACAAGGCTCTTGAAATCGATCCGAACAATTACGATGCAATTTACGGACTTGGTGCTTTGTATATCAATACTGCTGCCGATACTTTGGAATGGGCAGAAAAGAATGTTCCGCCGACAGACTTCACGTCTTTTGAGAAGTATCAGGAAATTGCAAAGGAATATCAGACAAAGGCTTTGCCACACCTTGAAAAAGCTTTGACTATCAAGCCAAACGATTTGCAGGTTCTTCAGATTTTGAAGGAATTGTACTACAAGACTGGCAAGTACGAGGAAAGCCAGCAGATGGGTGCTAGAATCAAGGAACTCACAGAATAAGATAACTGTTTATTAATATGGACGGAGAATGCTTTGCGTTCTCCGTTTTTTTTGTTTATAAGTAAGTGAAAAAATATGTTCAAGCAATTGCATTTTTATTTTAACTTTGCATTCGTTAAAATTAGAAATGAATAGAATTAGCGCAATATCATTCAAAAGGAGCTTGGTATTTCTGAATATCAAGGAGCGCGATTCATTCTAATTCTGGAAACCGTTTTCGGCATTCGTATAACTATTGCTGGAAATAGTTTCCATTCGTTTTTTTCCGTAAGGACAATCAAAAAATATTTATTAATAAATTAAAAATTAAAATTATGGAATTACCATTTGCAGAAGCGTGGAAAATTAAGATGGTAGAACCCATTAAGAAATCCACAAGAGAACAACGCGAAAAGTGGCTCGCAGAAGCCTACAATAACATCTTCATGCTGAAGAGCGACTATGTTTATATCGACTTGTTGACAGACTCTGGTACAGGTGCCATGAGCGACCGTCAGTGGAGCGCAATGATGATGGGTGACGAAAGCTACGGCGGAGCACGCAGTTTCTACCACATGAAGGATACTATAACAGAACTTACTGGTTTCGAATATGTTATTCCTACCCATCAGGGTCGTGCTGCCGAGAATGTATTATTCTCTTACCTTGTAAAGCCCGGTATGGTTATCCCTGGCAATGCACATTTTGATACAACTAAGGGACACATCGAAAGCCGTAAGGCTTTTGCTATTGATGTTACAGTTCCAGAAGCTTACGACACTCAGCTCGAAGTTCCTTTCAAGGGTAATGTAAGCCTCGAAAAGTTGGAAAAGGTTTTGCAGGAAAATAAGGGCAACGTTCCTTTCTTTGTACTTACTGTTACTAATAATACAGTTGGCGGACAGCCTGTTAGCATGAAGAATATCCGTGAAACCTGCGAACTTTGCCACAAGTACGGTGTTCCTGTAAACATCGACTCGGCTCGTTTCATCGAAAACTGCTACTTCATCAAGACACGTGAGGAAGGCTATGCAAACAAGACTCTTCGCGAAATTGCTCTTGAAATGTTCAGCTATGCTGATAGCATGACAATGTCGGCAAAGAAGGATGCCCTCGTAAACATGGGTGGCTTTATAGCTACTAGAAAGAAAGATTGGTACGAAGGTGCAAAGTTGTTCTGCATTCCTTTCGAAGGTTTCCTTACATACGGCGGTATGAACGGTCGTGATATGGACGCATTGGCAGTAGGTTTGAAGGAAAACATTGAATTCGAAATGGTTGAAACTCGTATCAAGCAGGTTCACTACCTTGCAAAGAAACTCGACGAATATGGCATTCCTTATCAGCGTCCTGCTGGTGGTCATGCAATCTTTGTTGATGCCGACAAGGTGTTGACCAACATCCCGAAGGAAGAGTTCCCGGCTCAGACTTTGACTTGCGAACTTTACCTTGAAGCTGGTATCCGTGCTTGCGAAATCGGTTACGTTCTCGCTGACCGTGACCCAGTTACACGCGAAAACCGTTTCGGTGGCAACGACTTTGTACGTCTTTGCATTCCGCGCCGTGTTTACACCAACAACCACATGGATGTAATCGCAGCTGCATTGAAGAATGTTTACGATCGTCGCGATACCATTAAGCGTGGTCTTGAAATCACATGGGAAGCAGAATTGATGCGTCACTTCACTTGCCAGTTCAAGAGACTCAAGTAAATTTACGAAGTACGATTTACGATTGTAGATTTTATATTAGGTCGCTGAAAAGGCGACCTTTTTTATATTTATATCTTTTTCAGCAGATTCACTATAATATTGTCGGAAACGAACATTCCGTGAGCAGTTAGTGATAGATGATCTCCAACGAAATGTATGTATGCGGGGTTTAGTTCGGCTATGGCTTTGTTTAGTTTGTCGGATTTATCCTTGCCGAATAGCTTTTCTATTTCGTTGATTCTTATGCCATTGGCAGTTCTGAGACCTAGCATTATGTATTCCTCTAAAATGTCGGAATTGCTTAGTATTTCGCTTGTTGAGTATGTTTTTCCATCGGTTACGCACTTAATGTATTCGCTTACATTGGCGATGTTCCATGAGCGTGAATTTGCCACGAAGGAATGTGCCGATGGACCAAATCCGATGTATTCGCTTCTATCCCAGTATGATGAGTTGTGTCGTGATTGCCAGCCGCTTTTGCAAGCATTGGAAATTTCGTAGTGTACGAATCCGTTTTCTGCCGACATTCTGTCGAAATCCAAGAATTGGCTAAGGCAGGTGTCGTCATTGCAAGGAGTGTATCTGTTTTCTCGGCAAAATCTATGTAGCAATGTGCCTTCTTCTATTCCGAGGCAGTAGCATGAAAGATGAGTTATCGGAAGAGTGAATGCAGTCTCAAGTTCTTCGCGCCATTTTTCGTTTGATAGTCCTGTTATGCCGTATATTAGGTCGATTGAGATATTGTCGAATCCGCATTCTGCAGCAGTTTTTACGCATTCAATTGCATGGGTAGCTGTGTGTTTGCGTTTAAGAAATTTCAGGATTTCATCATCAAAACTTTGTATTCCAATGCTCAGTCTGTTTACACCTATCCGTTTCAGTGCTAATAGGTATTCAGAAGTAATATTTTCTGGATTGGACTCAAGTGTTATCTCTGCATCGGGGCTTATATTGTAGTGCTTGCGTATTTCACTAATAACATCACCAATGCTATTTACATCTAATATAGATGGAGTGCCGCCTCCGAAATATATTGTGTTTATTGTTTTTCCAGTGAAAGTGTTATTGCGCGATGCTATTTCTTTTTTCAGTGCTTTGCAGAAGTCGGGGATTAAAGAGGGTAGGGCAATTGAATAGAAGTCGCAGTATATGCATTTTGACCTGCAGAATGGAATGTGGACATATATTCCTGACATTGGAATTATTTGTCGTCGTCATCGTATTCGTAGTGGTATCTTACGCGTTCAGTACCATATACATACACCTCGCCAGAACCACTTTCCCACACATCAGCTTCATCGGTAGCGTATGCTTCGGTGCGACCGGTCCCTGATGAGTGTATTTCGACATATTGTGATGTTAGATGGTAGCAGTCAACATCGCCCGAGCCGCTATTTTTTATGTAAACCTCTCCTGCAACGCCAGTTACAACAATGTCGCCCGAACCAGAGTCTAGTACTTCGACAGCTTCGTGTTCGCAATCGAATACATATAGGTCGCCCGAACCAGTGTTGTCTAGCTTTATTTTTCTTGCAAGCGGAGAATATACAGTTAAGTCGCCCGAACCATAGTTCGAAAAATACATGTAGTCATTTCTTTTCATGTATATCTTAATGTTTACCGGTTGTGTTGAGCGCAGACGATATTTGTTTCTTACTTTGTCGATTATCAATTTTTTATGCTTGACATTTACTGACAGTTTTTCGATAATGTTCGATTCGCCAGTTATTTCAACCTTATTTTCGTTGGAAAACACGACTTCTACATCAAAAGCAGTTTCGTTTGTTACTTCCTGAAAGTAATCGTTGATAGTATATGTTTCGGTAATGACATCTCCATTACCTTCAATTTTTTTGCATGAGCAGAAAGCCACACTTAAAATTATTGTTGCAATAATAATGTTCCTCATTGTTCTATTTTTTTTGCAAAGGTAATGATTTTTTACAAATGCATTGCAACAATAAAATGACGGCTATTCATTGTGGTTGTCTAGCTTTATATCTTGGGTTTTCAAGTCGATGTATTTGTTCCTTTCAAACGCATCGCGCAACCTTTGTGTCCGTTTTATGTTTCTCTTTGACGCTATGATGCTTTCAGTAAGGTCGTTTATGTATATTGTAGCAGCAATTGCCAGGCTGATATATCCAGCTATGTATCCGAAATTCTTGTTCTCCCAGAATCTAGAGTTACCGCTTCCCCATTCAGGTCTGTTTATTTTTTTGCCTTTCCCGTTTTCCCAAGAAAGACCGAATATTGCCAAAGATGTGAACAAGGCGAAAGGCATTGCTCTTGCAAATGCAGACGAGTGGTATCCATTTATTTTGGTGCCTAGTCCTGGTAGAATCAGAGATGGCATCCACGATAGTTTGCTAGGAGTTTTTATATCTAAAATACGAATGTCGGTTGCTGATTCTCCATCGACTATTTTGTCCCATTGTACGACTTTATACACAACCTTGTATGGCAATGTATCCTTTTTTATTTGGGGCGATATGTTCTTTAGGTACACCTTGTTTATGGAGTCGATATAAGGTTTCATGTCGTTGTTGCTTGATATTTTTTTGCCACGAACCATCTTTATATACTGACCGTGACAAATCCATTCAACATTGCATGAAATTCTTTCGTGTGTGTTTATTGAGAGTCCGTATTTTGTTGCGGGCATTATCAGTGGCCCACGGGCAACCATGCTCACATATCGTTGCAGATTTTCGTTCCTGTCGGAAAGTTTTTGTTTGTTGACAGGAGTGTATCCGTCTGGTTCGTACATGCCTAAATTTATGGAACCTATAGTATGGTTATTGTCATCGGTATTGAAGTTGAATTCCAGCGACATGGTTTGTTTTTGGAGGCTTGGTTTTCTTAATATTTCGGTGTTGATTATATTTTCAAGTGTTGCAACTGTCGATTTGAATCCCATCGGATTAAACTTTGAATAGGGCTGTGTTTCATTTTTTGCGTGGTAGATTAGTATGTTTCTTATTTCGTTAATGGAATCGTTTTGATTGTCAAGAGCAAGTATTTCGTTGCATATTGAGATTCCGTCAGATACATAGTTCTTGTCATTAACTATTTTGGATAGTCGGGAGCAAAGAAACCCGATGTGCTGAATTCTTACATTGCGGCGCAGATTGTAAAGAGTGGTGTCAAGTGGGGGGTATATTCCCATTGCTGAGTCTATTGTGGAGTATGCCTCGTTGAACAGATGGCGTGAGCATAGCTGTTGTGCAATATCCATTTGTGCGTATACGTTTTTTTCTCTTTCTTTTAGCAGTTTTCGTGTGTATTCATCTATTTCTTTCTTGTTTTTTATTGTAATGCGTAAAGTAGAGCTGTCTTCGTGATATTCTATTTCATATTCATTGACTTTTCCTTCATACTCATAGTTACCCTTATATAATTGTCCGCCGTTGGATGGATAGAAATTGTGGTTGTCAAGGTCGGGTCTCAAGGAACTGTGGCAGATATTTTTGCCTAGCTTTATATTCACGATGTTGCTTAATCCATCTTTTGAGTTGAATATAATTATTGTTGGGCTGTCCCAATTAACCTTGTCGTAGTATGCGTTAGTCGAGATATATTGCAGTTTTACGGTATTGCTGAGGTATTCTTTATTTACAGTGTCGCCAATCCATTGGAATCCCTTTTCTTGCATTAATTCGTTAAACTCTGTGTCGTTCTGGTTCATATTGACCATGTGTACTAAATTGTCAAGAGTTAGGCAGCGTTCTGTAATTTCTTGAGATATGGCAAAGTGAGGAATGACTGCCAGTATGATCAATGCTATTGCGGTAATATATTTATACATTTTAATACAGACCTTACAATTTGTGCGCAAAAATAGATAAAAAATATGAAGTAAAGGTTGTAATATAAAAAAAATATTAACAGTTTTAGGCATTAAGATTTATTCTAGTTGTTTTGAATACTTTAGTATGATGTGTAATGGTAGGTTTGCCCCATTGTTAATTATTTTTCTGTAAAAAAATTTGCTGTTTTGTTTCCTAACATTAATTTTGCAACATATTATTATACTTTATGCCGATTTTTTTTTGTTGGTCTAGAAAAATTGTAATGTTGTAAACATGAAAAGACTTTTTACTTTATTGATTATCATTTTTTCGTTTTGTTATTCATATTATGCGCAAGATGATGGAGAACGGCTTTCTGAAATGCAGAAGCATGCGGAAGCTGGCGACATACTTGCTCAGAAATTCATGGGTGATTATTATTTTGGTGGAGATGAACTCGGAGAAGGAAGGGATTACGAAAAGGCTCTTTATTGGTATAGTAAGGCTGCAGATCGAGGCGATGCTGCTTCGCAGTTTTTGCTTGGGCTTCTCTATAGGGATTCCGACAAGGAGAAAGCTTTGTATTGGATGAGAAAATATGCCGAGCAGGGTTATGATGATGGGCAGGCTATGCTGGGATATTGGTATATGGGGGGCGATGGTTTTCCAAAAGACTATGTTCAGGCGGTAGCTTGGTTGAAGAAGTCGGCGGACCAAGGAAACAAGGAGGCTGCGTCTGATTTGTCAAAGTGCTACGAAAATGGAAATGGCGTGCAGAGAGATATGTCGATGGCAAAGCATTGGAAAAGCGTGGCGGAGCAAAAGGACGATGATATTGACAAGTATCTTGCAACAATACAGTGGCCTGGTTTTGAGTCGAATGTCACATCGAAGGAATTCCCTTTGAACTTGAGTATTGCTTCTAGTTCAAGAGTGGAGGATGTTACAATAATGCACAACGGATCAAAAGTAAAGGGTACCAAATTGATTAAAGGTGTTGGCTATAATGTCGATGTGGTAGGCAATGTAGTGCTTGCCGATGGCTCAAACACTATTGAGGCCGTAGTGCGCAATGCTGGCGGTTCCATTCAGGATGGAAAGACTGTAGTGTATGGCAAGTTTGCAGGAAAAATGGCAGATATTGAATGGATTGAATTTAAAACGACATCTGATACTCGCGACTATAATCTTAAGTTAGGTATAAATTCGGAATCGAAGATAGAGGATGTCAGTATTGCATTGAATGGAGAATTGTCAAGGGGAATCACAACGGTAGAGGCTAGCGATTACGACATGGTGATTGAAAGGATGGTAACTCTGGCTGATGGTATAAACCGCATTGTCGTTAATGTTAGGAACGCGGAGGGTATAGCAAAGTCGGAGAAAGTGATTGCATATCAAAGTGGAGATACAGGTGGGCCTGGCACATATCAGGACAAGCGAATTGCCATGATTGTTGGAAATTCAAACTATGCCGATGAGTTGTTAAATCTGGCAAATCCGGTAAATGATGCAACTGATGTTGCCGAGAAATTGAAAAAATATGGTTTTGAGGTGATTCTTAAGCTTGATGCTACACATGAGAGCATGGATATGGAACTCGTTAATTTCGGACAAAAGGCCAAGGAATATGATGTGGCATTGTTTTACTATGCAGGACACGGAATACAAAGCAAAGGTGTTAACTATTTGTTGCCTACTGATATAGATAATCTCACTGAGGACAATATAAAATATAAGTGCGTAAATATGGAGTATATTCTTGATATAATGGAGAGTTCCAAGTGCAAGTTGAACATGGTTGTCCTTGATGCTTGCCGAAATGATCCTATTTCTCGTTCGTGGCATAGAAGTATTGAGTCGCATGGCTTATCAATAATGAGCGCTCCCGAAGGAACTATCATTTCTTTCTCGACAGCACCGGGACATACAGCTCTTGATGGAGATGGCAGAAATAGTCCTTATACGGCAGCGTTCCTAAAGGCGTTGGACTATCCTAACTTGGATGTGCTTCATTTCCTGAAAATGGTTGGTTCGGAGGTTATTGACAAGACAAAGAACATGCAACGACCGTGGATGTCTTCGTCTTTTACTGGTGATTTTTACTTTAACAAGCAGTAGGGCATGAGGAAGTTTTCTATTTTGTATATCAGTGTGCTTTTGGAACTGCTCTTCTGTTTTACGGTCTCTGCGCAGAATTATGGTTCAGGATGTGTATATAAGCCAGAAATTGATGGTAAAATACCATTACGACCATTACAGGAAACCCGCGACTACAAGGTTTTGCCACCCAGTTATTCTCTAAAGAAATATTGTCCTCGTCCCAGGTCGCAGTCCGATTACAATACATGTACTTCATGGGCGGCTATATATGCGGCTAGAACGATTTGCGAGGCTATTGCCAATGGCTGGACAAATACAGATTCCATAACAAGTGAGGCATTTGCTCCGCTATTCATCTATAAGCAAGTGTCTAGTTCGCAGGGATGCACCGAGGGCACATCTATAGGAGAATCGTTAAGGCTTATGATGGAAAAGGGTGTGCCTAAGTTGCGATCGTTTGATGTCCTTTGTGGTGACGATATTCCTAAAGAATTGTTTGACGAGGCTTCCAGTTATAAAATTGATGGATATTCTGTAATGTTCAACGATTATTGTGTTGATGGGGCAAACAAGGTTCAGCTGACAAAAAAGGCATTGTCGCAAAATCATCCAGTAATAATTTCGATGATGCGTTACATGTCATTAAACACCGCAGGCGCTTTGTGGAATGGGCTTATGGATTCTCAGCTTGGGTATCATTCAATGTGTGTTGTTGGTTATGATGATGAGAAGTATGGTGGAGCATTCGAGGTTATGAATAGTTGGGGAACTGATTGGGGTGATGGTGGATTCACTTGGATAAAGTATGATGATTACAACAATGTCGCAAGGTACGCCTATGATATTTACAAAGGGAAAAATCTTGCAGAAGGTAGTACAGAGGAGGTTTCTATGTCGGGTGCAATGCGGATTGTGGAACGTGACGGAGGTCTTGCAATGTCGTTGAAGCTTGATACCATAGGCGAATTGGTGCATTATTATACAGACGATGACTATATGTCAGGGAAAAAGTTTCGCCTTTCGGTGGAATGTAGTGAACCAGCTTGGGTTTATGTGATAGCATCAGATCTGTATGAAAATCATCAGGTGCTTTTCCCATATTCTGAAATGGTAAGTGCGCATCTTGATTATACCGATAGTCATATTGCTATTCCTGATGAAACACATGAGTTTAAACTTGACAACAATGTCGGAACCGATTATTTTTGCGTTTTGTACTCTCGTAATGAGTTGGATATAAATGATATGGTCAGAAGGATGGGGATGGCAGAGGGTTCTTTTTATAAGAAGTTGAAGACTGTGCTGGGTGGATTGATGGTTCTGCCAAAGGAAATTGTATACGACAACAAGGTGGTGGGCTTCAAGTCGTTGTCGGCTCGAGGTGTTGTGCCGCTTGTTGTAGAAATATCACATAGGGATATAAATGAGTAGGAAATTTACGCCTCTATTTCATCTGCCACTTCCAAGTCCACAAATTCATACCTGTTACCGCTATAGTCAAGTATTCTTACAAAATCTTCGATGCTAATAGATATCAATGCGTTAAGTTGATTGGGCAGAAAGGTTAGGTGTCCTTTTGTTAGCAATGTCTTGTCGATGAATGCAATGGTGTGGTTTTCGGTATCGTTGAGTAACGAAAAGACGGAAATTGCACCAATCGTACCTTTAATCCACTTATCGATTCTTTCTTGCGATGCGAACGACAGTTTCCCTTGTTTCAATTTGTGCTCTATGGCGTGGATGTTTATGTCGCGGTAATAGTCGGAGATGAGCAGATAGTGCTGGTTCCCCTTATGGTTGCGCATAAACAGGTTTTTGCATCGGCATGCGCCAATGCGTTTCCAGAATGCGCCATCGTCTTCGGATGAGAAGTCGCGTGGCGATTCGTAGTATTCAAATTTTATGTCCAAGTCGGCTAGTGCCTTGTAAACTATTTCTTGACCTATCATTTTTCAAAATATTTTGCCAATAGTTCATGAGCAGCAGCAAAACTGCTGATTTTATTGTCGAGTACCTTTTGTTCATAGTCTGGCAGGCATTCAATGATTTTCTCGTTCTGGTAGAAACTGTTGCGAATAGATTCGTTAATGGTTTCGTATAGCCAGTATTTTGCCTGCTCGTTGCGATTGTAGTCGAAAAATCCGTTTGCGTTTGTATGTGCGACATACTTTGTTATCATTTCCCAGATATTCATGATTCCTGCGCCTGTAAGCGAGGAGCATGTCGTTGCTATTGGTGTCCAGCGAGACTTTGGCATTGGGAAAAGGTGCAGTGCGTTTTGGTATTGCGTTTTGGCGAGGTTGGCACGGGTAATGTTTTCGCCATCGGCTTTAGTGATGGCTATTGCATCGGCCATTTCCATAATTCCGCGCTTAATGCCTTGCAGGTCGTCACCGGCACCAGTTACAAGCAGAAGCAGGAAGAAGTCAACCATACTGTGTACGGCGGTTTCCGATTGTCCAACGCCCACTGTTTCCACAAATACGGTATCGAAACCTGCGGCTTCGCAAAGGATTATGGTTTCGCGGGTTTTGCGTGCTACGCCACCAAGTGAGCCTGCTGATGGTGAGGGTCGTACAAAAGCGTTTGGGTGGGATGTAAGATTTTCCATGCGAGTTTTGTCGCCAAGAATGGAACCTCCGCTACGTTCGCTGCTCGGGTCAACGGCAAGGACTGCCAGTTTATGGTTCAGGTCGCATATCTTTACGCCAAGTGCTTCAATGAAAGTACTTTTGCCAGCACCAGGAACGCCTGTTATGCCTATTCGAATAGATTTGCCAGAATGTGGCAGGCAGCCTTCTATTATTTTTTGTGCAATGGCATGATGCTCAGGACGTACGCTTTCAACCATTGTTATTGCCTGACCGAGTATGTTGGTGTCGGAACGCAAAATTCCATCTATGTATTCATCGGCGGTGAGTGTGGTCTTATGTCTGCGGAATCGTGAAATGTTAGGGTTCACTTGTGGAGGCTGCGATACGCCATCTGTTACGGCAAGAGCGCTGTTGTCGGCTTTGCTTTCTTCGACTTCTCCTATGAATCGTTTGTTGTCTTCCATTGGGCTATCTGTATTTGTGTCCTGCAAGGTAGTTCTGTACATAGTCTTTTACGCCGTCTTCGAGGCTGTGGAATTCGGCAGTGTATCCAGCTTTTCGTAGCGAGGTTATGTCGGCTTCTGTGAAATACTGGTACTTGTCGCGAATGTCGGCTGGCGTGTCGATGTAGGTAATGTTCGGTTCTAAGCCCATGGCTGCAAAGGTGGCTTTGCCAAGGTCGTTGAACGGACGGGCTTTGCCGGTGCCAAGGTTGTAGATGCCACTGTGTTTGCGCGTTTCCATAAAGTATATCAGCACATCAACGACATCCTTAACGTACACAAAATCGCGGCTCTGTTCGCCATCGGCGTAGTCGGGACGGTGCGAGCGGAACAACTTGAGCATTCCCGTTTCGTTTATCTGGTTGAATGCATGCATAATAACCGATGCCATGCGTCCTTTGTGGTACTCGTTAGGTCCATACACATTGAAGAACTTGAAGCCAGCCCAGAAAAACGGCTTTTGTTCTTGTGCAAGTAGCCACTTGTCAAATTCATTCTTCGAGATGCCGTATGGATTGAGCGGTTTAAGAATGTTGGGGTCGGTGGTGTCCGAAAAACCGTTTTCGCCCATTCCGTATGTCGCTGCCGATGATGCATAAATGAAAGGAATACCATATTTGCAGCACTTTACGCAAAGCATCTTGGTGTATTCTGTGTTCATCTTTAGAAGCAGAGTCAGGTCGAACTCGGTGGTGTCGGTTCGTGCTCCGAGGTGGAAAATGGTTTCAACTTGCTTGTGGTTACTGTCGAGCCAGTCGGCAAAGTCGTTGCGGTTGACGAACTTTACTTTTTTGTTCTCGAAGTTGCCTTTTTTGTTTTCGCGCGAAAAGTCGTCCGACAGAACAAGGTCGGTATATCCGCGTTCTATCAGCGTGGCTGCCAAGTTGCTGCCTATGAATCCTGCTGCTCCTGTTACTACTATCATCGCTTTTGAATTTTGGGCAAAGGTAACAAATAATTTGTGGATTTGTTAACTTTACCGCTTTAATAAAAACTTTTATTTATCGGTGTGGCAGTGGCTTTATTTGATATTTTCGCGCTCGAAACAAATTTGTATAAAATGGAAAAACCGCACGCACACAAGAAACAACTTCTTGAAATGCAGAAACTATACGCCGAATATAATTCGGCAGTGGCAAACAAGTTGCCTGATGAGGATGTAGAAGCATCGCGAATTGCATTTTACAACGTCTGCGACAACTACGACTGGATGGACTATGTTGTGGAGGAAAATGGTTGCGAAAAACTTGTAAATGTTAAGGACGAGGTGCTTGTACCACCAAAGTACGAGCATTTGGGTTGCTGTGTAGGTAAGGTAAACAAACCGAAATTTCCTGTGACCGCTATGCTTGATGGCAAGTGGGGACTTGTTTTGCCCGATGGAAAGGGAACTGCACTTTGCTTTTTTGAATATGATGAGATTCAGTGCTTTGACAAGTTTTTTGTTGTCTCAAAGTCGGGTAGGAAAGGTGTGCTCGATAGCAAAGGTCGTTTGCTTGTGCCATGCAATATGGATGATGTTATTTTCCAGCCGATATATATAACCCATACAGATGATGGGCATTCCTGGTACGATGACTGCATGTTTGAACTTCGCCGTGATAGTAAGTCTGGTGTTCTCACAATGGACGGGCAGTTCGTTGTGCCATCGTATGATGAGATTTTGTTTTCGGAAATTGTTGATACCGATGAAGCTCTCGGTGCAATCCTTGATGGTCGCGATGGATGCGTTTCTGTTGATGGAAAACTTATTCCTGACGAGGATTTTGAGAAGTACGAGGACAAGTTGGTGTATTCCAAAGGTCGCTATAGTCATCGCTCGTCATACAACTACGAGTTGGATGTGAAATTGGGATATGCCGAGGGAAAAATCTAGGGGATTTACGATTTTTGATTTACGATTTACGAATGATAGCAGCCAGCAAAAGTTGACTGCTATTTTTTGTTGCATTGAGTAAATTCTCTATTACTCTTTGCTCGGATTAATATTCTCCGCGATTAATTCCTTTAGGTTGTTGATGATGTTGACATCATTGAGGTTCATGCCTTCGAAGACTTCCTTTACATCGGCGGTGCTAAGTTCGAAATAGTCATCATCTGTGGTGTAGCGGATGATAAAGTTGATGTCCTGGTACTGGCAGATGAAGTTGCTGAAGCATCCAGCAAGGTCGCCTTTGGGCTGCAGGTCGATGTGCGAACGCTGGTAGTCGGCGTAGATTTCAGTGCCTTTGCCAACTTCGGATGTCAGGTGGAACTTGCCGTTGCATAGTTCGGAATGGAATTTAAGCAGGGCGATGCCCATACCGATTTTGCGTTCAGGGCGTGATGAGTAGAATGTCTCGTTTATGGCATCCATCATTTCCTTGGGCATACCACAGCCGTTGTCGACAATCTTGAGCGATAGCAAGTCCTGTTTTTCGCTGTCAACCATCTCAATCACAATTTCCGTAGCTTTTGCACGAATTGAATTGTGAACTATGTCAATTATATGTAAATCAAGTGTTTTCATAATATTATCTGTTCTCCTGTGTGAAGTGAATTTTTAAGATTGTCGAAGCTGAAGCTGTCCATTTCCAGAACGCTTGAAATTTTACCGATGTCATCTATGAAGTGGGCATCGGAACTTTGTATGTAGTTGTAGTCGCTGAACCACGGGAAATTGTCGAAGAATTTGTTTCGCATAGCGTGATAACTTAACTCAAGTGCCTGAAACTTAAGTTTGTCGGGAACAAACACAAGTTGCGAACTAATACTGAATGTGCTGCGGTCAACGTGTGCCGGAATGAAAATCCCGCCCATCTCATAAACCTTTTTCTGCAAGTCGAGCATTGGTAAGTCGAGTGCATTTATTAATAGGTGAGGGACTTCGTCGAGCACATTCTCTTCCTCGTCAACAACAAACTGGTAGCCGAACTTGTCTGGGTCGTTTTCGTAGAAAATGACCTTCGAGTCGAGAAATTTCTGGAATTCGGCAAGTTTTTCGGCGTTGGGCATGAATCCGAGACAGTGGATTTCCTCTTTTGTGGTTACCTCGGCGCCCATCATCACGGCAATGCCGTTCTGTTCTCCAATTTTGCGCGTAACTTCAGCGTTCAGCGTGCTGTTGTGGTCGGTAATTCCGATTATGTCAAGACCTTTCTCCTTGGCTTTTGCGATAATAGCCGTGGGGCTCATCTCGATGTCGCCACAGGGCGACAGTACGGTGTGCGTATGTAGGTCGGCACGGAATTTCATGACCTAAAAGCTTGTTATTTAATGAGTTCGTACAACTTTCCACAGAGTGGGAATGTAGGTTCCGAGCTTGAAAGTACAGCAACATCGTTGTCCTTTGCAAATTCGAGCATATCGTCGTCGGGAACACCGTTGCGAACGATGATAATTGCAGGAACGTCCTTTAGTGCAGCAATTGAAGCAACATTCTTGTGCGTCTGCATTGTAATCCAAACCTGTCCGCTTTTTGCGTTGCCCATAACATCGCTGAGCAAATCCGACGAATATGCGCTTTTTACATCAGCATCCATATTTACCTCGTTGTAAACCTTTAGGTTAAGCTTTTCTATTATTTCTTTCAGTAACATATCGTTAATTATTTTTTATTCTTATTTATCTTTAATCTTTCCTTTCGCTTAGACGTTGCACGCAACGTCTCTACAATCAAATCTTCAAATTTTCAAATCATTGAACCTTAAACCTTGAACTTTAAACCTTGAACCTTATAACGTCTTCAACTCTTCTCCCCAGATGTCGAACATCACCTTGTAGAATTCGTCCATCTTTTTGTGCGCGAAAATGCAATTTTCGATTTTGCTTTCGTTGCGGATGACATCTTCGGCAAGTGCGTTGCAAGTAGGTGCGCCACAAGCCGAACAGTCGATACCTGGCAACATTCCTTCGATACGCTTCATGTTTTCTACCATACGGAAGGCAATCTGCAGATTGTCGTTGAGTTTCAGTATCGAACGAGGCTTTATCTGGTCAACCTTTGCCATCTTTGCAATCTTTTCTGCAAATTCTTTGTTGTTGAATGCAACCTTCATTTCGTTTTCTTCAGCCTTTTGCTTGCTGTCGATTTTTTCGGCACGGTCTTTCAGCTTTTGCTTTGCAACAAACCTGTTGGTAGGGCAGAGTACACCGCCTACGCAACTCTGGTCGCAGGCTCGCATTTCAACAAAGCCTCTTACATCAATCTCTTCGTCCTCGACTTTTTCCAAGAATTCGATTGCATTCCTGATTCCATCAACGGCAAAGCACGAATTGTTGAAGTTGCGCGATTCGCCAGTGGTAAGTCCCCAAAGGACGTCTTTTCCGGTAAGACTGTGGTTTATAGGTTCTGCAATAGATTTTGAACTGCTGAGCATCAGTTTTACTTTGTTGTAAAGGAAGTCCATATTGATGACGCCAGTGATGAAGGAATTT
>JAEEGG010004795.1_pt1 | contig 32618 bp, 21 predicted proteins | sample 9134161 | NCBI WGS metagenome assembly JAEEGG01 (sample SAMN16246543, study PRJNA631951) | gut metagenome | biome: gut microbiome; feature: rumen; material: CR-attached | host: Bos | place: Iran: Karaj | collected 2018-10 | reverse complement strand
AATATCAGAGCGAACTAATGAACAAATACTACTGCAATGCATCAACCTAATATGCACCAATATGCATACTAATTTTCTAATTTAAAAAATGGGCAGAAACCTTTGCTGCATAAGGGTTTCTGCCTTATACTTTTTTCAATTTGCTGCGGAACACAGGTATTATAAGTAATTGTACTAAAACGTGATATACATCACAATTAGCAAAATCAACACTTTTCCTGAACAGAGCCAAAGGTAATACATGGCCTCTTGTGCACAATCATGATGGCTGGCTCTTACATTCAAATGCTGGCAACATTGCTTATGTTTCAGGTGATTTAAAGCTTGTGACCTATATCAGGGAAAATGAAGATTCCAGGCTTTCTGCGTTGGGGATCAAATGGATCTTCGGTGAATTCAAGGGGGCTGATCCCGGAGATACCGCCTTATCCTGCAGGAGTGTGTTTAACCAGGATAGATCTGTGTTGTGACATTATACGCAAGGGACAGGTTTTGAAAAAACGTTCAGCTGGTTCAGATTTTCAATTCCAGGGTACTCCAAATATATCTATCCGCAGTATACACAGTCAGAACCGGCAAAGACCATGGCGTAGGCCTTGACCTGTCTGTTCATGAACTCCTGTGCAGACTTGTATCTGAGAATCTGATCAGTTGCGTCCTTTATAAGCTTCTGGATCCTTGATTCTGTTGCTTTGGCCTTTGTGGAGTACTTAAGTTCAATCAGATAAATGCATTCGTTGCTTTTTCCTTTGTTGACGGTTATAACCAGATCAGCAAAATTCTCTCCTTTGCTGGCAATTATCAGTGATTTCTGCATTTCTACTATTATCCCGCGCAATGATTTAAGTTTGGTGTAGAGTGTCAGATTAAGTGCCATTTCACTCATGTGAGTCAGCACCTGATTGGTAAAAATACCGCTCAGAAATTCAGTGCATGATGAAGCAAAAGAGGCAATGTCATCACTTGTATCCCGCAGTGCAGATATGTCCAGGACCGAATCTGTGAATATACTACTTGTTTTTAATCTCATGTCCTCAATGCACTGTGCAAAAAGTTTTGACATGAATAGATTAGGTATTTTCAGTGCGAGGGAAGAACTGTCGGAGGCATCCTTGTCAATAGTAAGATATCCGAGATAAAAGAGCATGGACAGAAGCTGATCCCGGTTGTATTTTGCAGTTTGATTCAGATTTATGTTTTGTGCCAGTTTATCAAGATAAAACAGATCACTGGCAAGATAGTTTTCGATGATTTCATCAGCAAGACCTTTATCTGCAATTTCAAACAGCTGACGCAGTTTAGAGCCGTCATGATCTGATGCGGGATCCAGATATTCTTCCGGAGGGAGAAACTCACCGGCAAGACGCATCTCGTCAAGATAGTACAGACACATGGATGAATTGAAAACTGTGTGTTCTGCCCGGTGACTGAAACAGTAGCCGTCATACACAGGTTTCATTCTGGCAATGATTTCATCTGTACTTACACCGAGTTCTTCTATATCAACGAGCTGTGGGATAAGTTCTTTAAGCTCATCTTCAGTAAAACCGGCATATTCGTTAAAACAAACCCGTGATGTAACATTGCGCGAAATATTAAATCCGGAGGTAAGAGAATCCAGGGATACTGAAGACACCCCGGTGATGAAAGTTTTTTCAACACAGCTCTTTGCACCTTCCTTTATGGCCGCATAAAAATCCTTGAGGAATCCACCGGTACTGGTGATGGCTTTGAACAGTTCCAAATCATGTGAAAGAACATTGTTGGCGAAATTATCATATTCATCGATCATCAAGTAAAGCGACTTTTTTGAAGGATAACGCTTATACGCCTTAAAAAAGGATCTGATAAAGCTGGACGGTGTTCTCTTTTCAATTTCAGATGGTTCGAAAACAAAATCAGGATAGCGTTCAATAAAATCTGTCAGTCCTAAATCAATTGTCGTGATAAAGCCACCGATTAATGTGTCTTTATCATCACCTGATACACCGGAAAAATCAAAGTCTATTACATGAAACGAGTTGTGACTTGGCATCTTTTTCGTATAAATATTCTTTCCGGAAAAAATTTCATCATATCTGTCAGCATACGATATGTCGTAGAAGCATTTAAGCATCTGTACAAACGTACTCTTGCCAAACCGTCTCGGGCGCAGCAGAACAGGATAGCGTGGGGTGTTCTTGCTTTCAAGTTCTTCAATAAAGGCGCTTTTATCTACAAAAGCAAATCCAAGTTCGCGGAACGATTCATAAGCAACCTCACCGTACGGAGTGCTTAACAGTTCATCCTTATCTTCGCTCATGATTAACCCTTATAATCTCTTTTTCTTGATTATTCATTTGATAATCTAATACGCAGTTACACTGCTACGCTGCATTTTAAATTCAGACTGTCGTCGAACTAAATATATTCGCTTCTTATTTTTTACTTCCATTTTGCTTATAAAATCAGATACATATATTAACACCTACTATCAAATATTAAAAACATTTGCTCCTGATATCAACATTGATGACTGTTTTGTGGGATGTAAGTTCTCCATTGAACCGCAATTGAATAAAAGGCAGCTCCGATTTTAAAAATCATTTTTCTGACAGGTGGCTAAGGACTGTCTCAAAATAAAATGCAATTCTTACGAATGATATTTCCCCTATACTATGTTACACTTTTGATGATGTGTACATAGGAGTGGATGATGTCAGAAGCAGAAGATAAAGTCAGTAGGATTATTAACGACGTTGGTGAACTGTCATCTAAAATTCTGAATGAAAAACAAAGGAGATTAGTCAGTGGTTGCATATCCAAAGCATTCGGATATGGAGGTGATAAGATTGTAGGGGCTGCTTTCGGTCTTGATCCTAGAACTGTTTCAGCCGGAAGATCTTTGATAAACGCGAACAACCTGGATGATACTTCTGAAAGGGTTAGGCTGCCAGGAGCAGGCAGGAAATCAGCTACAACTCTTCAGCCAGACATAGCCAAAGCTGTGGAAGATATTGTAAGCAACAATACCTACGGCTCCCCTGAGAAAATTTTGCTTTGGACAAATCTGTCTTTGAGAGATATATCTGAAGAACTACAGAAACAAGGGTTTAAGGCAAGCAAAGATCTTGTCGGAAGAATGCTTGAATCCCTTGGATACAGCAAGCAGGTCTATCAGAAGCATATGCAGATAGGGAAAGAACATCCAGATCGTGACGAGATGTTCAGGCGTATCAACCTGACAATCGAGGAATTTTGTAAGAACGGAAACCCTGTTATTTCCACAGAAACAAAAAAGAAGGAATTGATAGGAAATTTCAAAAATAACGGAGCTGAGTACAGAAAAGAAAAAGACAGCAGGAAAGTTTTAGATCATGATTTTCCGATCCCGGAATTAGGAAAGGTCGCTCCATATGGCATATACGTAGTCAACGATAACACGGGATTTGTAAATTTGGGAACTGATCATGATACAGGAGAATTTGCTGTCGAAAGCATTCGCAGATGGTGGCTGCATATCGGGAAAGAGAATTTCAAAGATTCAAACAAGATTATGGTTGTTTGTGACAGTGGAGGAAGCAATGGGTGGAGGTCAAGACTTTGGAAATACCAGTTGGCTATGCTTGCTGAAGAAATAGGCAAGGAGATTCATGTTTACCATATGCCGCCAGGAACATCAAAATGGAACAAGGTAGAGCACAGACTGTTTTGCTATATAACCAAGAATTGGGAAGGTAAACCTTTGCTCGATATCAAGACTGTGGTGAATTATATAAGCAACACAAAAACTAAAAAAGGATTGAACGTTCAATGTGTTGTTGATGAGAACAAATACGAATGCTCAATCAAAATCTCGGATGAACAGATTGAAACAGTTGATATTGAAAAAATAGAACCTAATGGGGACTATGCTTACATTATTCGAGGGTTTAAGAATTATAATTAATTTTGAGATGATTCCACGGGTACATCATTTGCTTAAAAAAGGGCGATCAGATCGAATCGCCCGCGGTGTTTATTTTCGGTTAATCAGAATTCAGCATTTCTTGGTGTGCGAGGGAACGGAATAACATCTCTGACGTTGCCCATACCGGTAACATACACAACAAGACGTTCAAAACCAAGACCAAAGCCTGAATGAGGTACTGAACCGTATCTTCTGAGATCCCGGTACCACCAGTACGCTTTTGGATCCAGGTGCATTTCTTCCATACGCCTGTCGAGAAGATCCAGACGATCCTCACGCTGTGAACCTCCTATGATTTCTCCGATTCCTGGAGCAAGCACGTCCATGGCGGCCACAGTCTTTCCGTCGTCGTTCAGTTTCATGTAGAATGCCTTGATATCCTTAGGATAGTTTTTAACAACGACAGGAGATTTGAAGTGTTCCTCTGCCAGATACCGTTCATGCTCTGACTGAAGATCTGTACCCCAGTCTACAGGAAATTCAAACTTCTTTCCGCAGTTTTTCAGAATTTCCACGGCATCAGTGTAGTCAATCTGTGCAAAGTCTGAGCTAACAAATCTCTGCAGACGATCAATAACATCCTTGTCCACACGCTGTGCAAAGAATTCAAGATCATCCATTCTTTCATCAAGAACAGCCTTAAATACATATTTGAGCATTCTTTCTGCAAGTCCTGCGCAGTCATTGAGATCATAGAATGCAACTTCAGGCTCAATCATCCAGAATTCTGCCAGATGACGGGTAGTATTTGAATTCTCTGCTCTGAAGGTAGGACCGAAGGTGTAGACTTTGGACAGAGCACAGGCGTAGGTTTCGGCACTGAGCTGTCCGGATACTGTCATAAAGGCTTCCTTGCCGAAAAAATCCTTGTCGTAATCAATTTTTCCGTCTGGAGTTTTTGGAAGATTGTCCATATCAAGAGTTGTAACTCTGAACATTTCTCCTGCTCCTTCGCAGTCAGAAGCCGTAATAAGCGGGGTTGCAACCCACATAAAACCCTCAGACTGGAAAAAACGGTGAATAGCCTGTGCGAGGCAGTTTCTTACTCTCATGACGGCACCGATGATATTCGTTCTTGGACGGAGGTGCGCATGTTCACGCAGATATTCGACAGTGTGACGCTTCGGAGACATAGGGTAGGAGTTAGGATCTTCAACCCAGCCGACAATCTCAACTTCTGAAGCCTTTACTTCAAAGGCCTGTCCGCTTCCTTCTGATGGAGTAAGTTCACCTGTTACACTGACAGAGCATCCTGTGGTAAGACGGAGAACATCGCCGTAGTTGCTGACAGTATTCGGTACAACAGCCTGAATAGGGTTGAAACATGAACCGTCACTGATTGCCAAAAAGGAAATTCCTGCCTTGGAATCTCTGCGGGTGCGGATCCATCCTCTAACTGTAACAGTTTCACCTACAGCTATTTTTTTGTCTATTAGCACATCCTTTACTGATGCGATGCTCATTTATACTCTCCAATGATTTGCTATATTGCCTGATAATAGGAAAATTTTTTTCTGCCCGCAGATGTTTCTTCTGTTTTTACAATCTGCTGATAAATCTTTTTGCCCTGGAACCCCATGATTTGTATGACGATCAGTCTTATCCGGTAGATAATAATGCGGTCTGATCTGTGCAGTCTGAGGAACAGTGCTGAATAATAAAAATCGCCTGTATTATACTCCATGACACAGATAAAACCCACGTTTTTAACCATCGGGCTCTGTCTTAAAAATGAATCTTCGGGAATGTCGGAACTGGAAAATAACTATTTTCAGACAGGCGTCATTAACAGCAGCCGCATTTGTTTCAGCGGTTCCGGTTTTTCTGGTGGAATTACAGGCATTTTCTGCCGGGAGGTGATCCTTTTTTCTTCAGGATGATCAGGGCGGTGTCATTTTTGAGCATGAGTAACGTCGCAGGAGCAGTTTTTCATGGAGATCTGTGCTCTGATTCTTTTTCTTATGAGTTCAGTAAAGCTCTCCGGTGATGTAACCTTAATCACCGGTCCGAAGGACAGTATTCTTGTCACCATTTCCGATTCGTCGCTGCTGTTGTACTTCAGCGTGATTTGATATCTTAGATCGTCGAGTCTCTTTGTTTCCTTTTCAAGATGTGAGAAATGGGACAGAACCCGCTCCTTGGCATTGCGGAAATCTGTAAGCTCGAAGGTGACAGACTCTCTGGTCTCCTTTTTCAGTTTCAACGCATCTGGAGGAACTGCGACGGAAGTCATTTCGCATTCGGTGATTTGACTTATTCTGACTGTTAACTGATTCATCTCATCCTGCAGTGTTATGCGGAAGATGTCATCCTTTTCCGCATATTCCAGGTACATCGGTATCGCCTCGGCTTCATGAGAAGTCAGTGCCGCAGCAGTTGAAGAAGATGATTTCCAGCGGATTTTCAGTTTCCTGTGCTCCCTCAGTGCAGCAAGAGCCGTCTTAAAGCAGGAAACATAAAGCGGATCGGAGTAGTCGTCGCCTTTTGCCGAGCGGTCGTAATACACTATCATATCAGGACTGAAAAGAGGCTCAACATCGCTGAAGGCCTCCATGTCAGGCTCAAACAGCCGGATCCTCGGATCAAGCATAAGTGCCTTAATCCATCTTTTTTCCAGTATTGTCAGCGGCATGTGAGGTTCGTTTTTCAGAGGCGTCGAGAGATCCTCCCGGATGAGACTCCATCTGCTGCCGACGAGATTTTCCGGCATGGTAAGAATACTCTCGCTGAAAACCTGACTGTGGATCATGGCATTCAGTTTTCCCCGGGTCAGATTGCCTCTGACAGCCTCTTTCAGAATATTGGCGGTGACCTGGTAGTATCTGCCGTATATTTCATGGAAGAGCATTAGTTTTTCTCCTTCTTTCGGATTTTCTGAAACTGGTGGCAGGTTGAAAAAAAAACGAGGGTTAAGCAGTGTTTGGTGTCAGCGGGTCTGTTTCATTCGTCAGCTTCACCTGATTTACCGGTGTCGCCGGAGCAGTAGAGATTGGCAAGATCGCTCAAATCTTTCCAGAATCGTTTAATTACCACACTGTTCGATCCTTTCAGCTCCAGAATACTGCCGGTGAAGGATCTGAGCCATGGAACCATTTCCAGGGTGTTGTACACATCGGCCCTGAAAAGCCATCTGGTTTCGTCTATCTGCTCCACGGTTCCGCAGCGTTTTTCGTTTATCAGTTTGTTCAGCAGATAATCCTCTCCGGCTCTTATGCTGAGGATCATTTCAATATGCTCGGTACAACTCTGATTGTTGCAGCTGGTGACTCCCCATGCGTGAGACTGGTATATTTTTAATTTTTCCTCAAGATCCTGCGGTACATCGAACGCCTCATCGATTTTCAGGTTGGAAATCTGATCAGTGCGCTGAAAAGAAAATTTTCTTCTTTTGGGAGACCATACCAGCAGATACTGCCTTCCCGTCTGAGTGCCGATGTAGATTTTCTGGGGAAGAACTTTCAGATTCTGGTTGTTGTGACTGTAAGTTATCAGGCGTTTTTCATTGATTGCCTGCGCTGCGCTGTACAGGATCTCACTGTCAAGAGTGCTGAGTATGTAGTGCTGCCTGAATCTGAAGAACTGGCATCTTTCTGCCATGCGATCCTGAATATAGGAGCCGATAACCCCCATGGGAAGCACTTCTGAAAAGAATGCCGCCGCACAGTTCCATTTTTCAAGATCGGAGTAGCTGTCGGGAAGACTGTAGACAGTTTCTCTGCCTTTCTTTCCGGTGCATAAAAGACCGAGGGCTACGTATTCTTTTAGTTTTCTGCGCACGGTTGATTCGTCCGGCAGTATCTCTCCGTTGAAATCCAGCAGTCTTGCTGTCAGTGAGTTCATCAGATCCGTGATGCTAAGAGAATTTTCAGTCTGAAGAATATCAAGAACATGAAAGTGCAGTGATATGTCAGTGGGAGTGAAGCTCTTGGCTCTGAAGGCACTGAACAGGGGATTCTGGGGTATATCCCGGCTGTCAAGACTGATGAATACTCTGCGGCCCTCTTTGTCCTGAATGAACGTTAGATATTTGCCGAGCCAGCTCTCAACACGTCTCCGTTCGTTATCATACATTCTTGAACTTTTCTGGGTGTATTCGCTGCGGTGCTGAAAACCGTAGACATAAAAGGAACGAAGATAGGCACGGACATGACTGAAGTTTTTGATAAGTTCGCTGTAGGCCACCTGTTGTATACTCCTTGCAGCTTGATCCTTTAGACAGGCTGTAGTTTTCCGGAAATCAGAAACTGAAAATAAAAAACAGGATCTGTAGCAGCCACTACGGATCCTGCACAATCCAGTCCGGGATTGTATCATGCCTTATGCAGAGATTTTTCGATACCGGTCTACTTCTATGGTTTTCATCATGAAATCATACGGATCAACATCTCCGTTAACAATAAGGGAGAACAGATTTGCATTGCACCCTGATACAAGAATGACACCGCGGTAATCCTTTGTTATCGGCTGGTGGATGTTTCTTGAATTCACATTCCAGAACACAATTCTTGGCAGTCTGTATCCCTTTTCGTGGAACATTTCATCGGCAATATCGATATTGCTCTTTGAGCTGTTTAACGTGCAGGAATCAAATTCCATGTCGGTTATTATGTAGAGAGTGGAAGGCAGCTCCCTTTGCGGAACATTGTGCTTCACGGCCGTGTCAAGGATTAGCTTAAAAACAGCCTCAAGATTTGTATTGGAACATTCATTGAATGTTCTGCAGTACCTTACCTTTTCGACTATATCATGACCGTGTATTTCCACAATTCTTGGCTTACGGGAAAAGGTTATAAAATGATTCCCGAATGCCCCCTTGTTCCTTTCGGCATAGTAGATCGCCAGCGACTGTGCCACGGTGGCAGGGAGACCTCCGGCATCGTACATTGAACCCGAGCCGTCGGCTACAACAATGGCATTCTCATTGTTGGTAAAATCCTCCAGTGCATTCCATGTGGTGTCAAGAGACTGCCTCTCATCCTCGCCTGCAGTATAGCAGGATCTTACTATTTCATAAGGCATCAGTGTTTCGGTGTTCAGCTTTGCCTCGCCGGTTTTGACCTTCGAAAGAAATTCCGTGTAACGATCCTTATCGTTTCGCATGAATGCCTTGCGATATTTAAGCATGGCTTTTGAAGGCTGTGTTTCATATGAAAAAGTGTAATCACGTTTTCTCAGATTGTTTTCAATAATTTTTATTTCAGCCCTGAGAGCGCTCAGTGATTTGCGGTAGTCAGCCTCACGCATTCCGAAATCTCTGATCAGCATTCCTGCATATATCACAGCTTCAACACTGTGAGCGTTGGCGGATGGAAGCCATTTCCCGAGAAGGGAGACCTTTCCGTTTGTTTTAAGAGCATCCAGATCTTTCAGAAACTGCCGGTGCAGCAATTCTGAAACGTTCCTTCTCAAATCGGTGTCAAGAAGCACCAGATAATCATCCCATCTTCCGAATTCGGCAATGAATTCAAGATTTTTCAGCAGAGACGCAGGTTCGTTTCTTGCGAGCCACCGGATAACTGTTCTGAATGTCTTCCGTTCACCGAGACCTTCACGGATATCACGTGCAAAGAAAAGTATTCGGAGAGCAGTTGTTGGATCTTCAGCAAATGCTCTTAAAAAATTTTGCTCTATGCTTGCTTCTGTTCTGTGACGCATGGCACCGATGGTGGCAAAAAGATCCAGACAGTCGGAGCATGTGGTACATGGAGTGACGGCACCGTTTTCAGTAAAGGTCTTATTTGATTCAGATTTAAGATCATTAAGCATGTTTCTCTCCCTGATATATCTGACTGGACGGAAAATTCAATCAACAGCTGCCTGTGTCAGCAATGCTCTGAATTCTCTGCGCAATACTGTTTGCAGACTGAGTAAAGAAGTAGGAGAGCTGTTTACAGGTTTTCTGGTGAACTGATTACCTTACAAAGCACATTTTTTTCATGAAAAATGGTTCACGTTTTATAATTGCTAGATGTGCTTTTAATGAATTTATATTACTTATTATTCATTTTTCTTTCATGGCAAAAAAGTTGCGAAGTATATTATTTTCTTATCAACCCAATTAATATAGTTCTCCAAAACAATTGTGCGGTCGTTTATGGTGAAACTATTTTTATAATTCAAAAAAATACCCGGCAGTTAATTCCGGGTATTAAAGGAGGTCAAATTGGAGGAGTTGAAAATGAAAAAAAATAAGGGGTGCCAAATAAATACTGCCTGCATAATATACTGTCGAAATATCGGTGTATCATGCGATTATGCTCAGGATGAACAGAGGAAACAAGTATGAATCTTTATTCTGTACCACTTATTTCCTGGTAAAAGTTCAATCCTCAGGCAGTTTGTAACAAAGCACGATCATTATTAACTGGTTGATTGCGAAAAATTGCTGCTTGTGCTTTTATGGTTCACATATTACATCATGTGAATATTTTTATCCCGGCAAAAAAGTTGCGAAGTTATATTTGAATCTGAATTAACGTACAATTACGTATGTTTTTAACATCGTCATACTTAGAAGTAATCTCGAAGGTAACGATGACTAAGGAAACAAAGTCAGGGGTGTAGAGTCCTTTTTGACCAGCTGATTGTATCGATGTCTTTTGGATAAGATAGGGATTCGGGATGGTCTAAACGTCATGGCTGGTCTGCAATGCAATGCTGTGTGAAACACGGTCTACATCTGAAAAAGAGAAACAGACACTGCGAAAAGTCTCTGATTTTTGTGCAAGGCCTAGTGGCCAGGCAGTGGGGTTTGATCCCGCCATTCACAAGTTCGAATCTAGTTCCATGGTCATTTAAACCACAGCGAGACTACCGTCAGAGTCGTGCATAAAAAATCTGATATGGTGTGTATATTATCCATTGTGTAAAAGCACGAAGCACTTCTGGAAAGTGAAGAGGGCGGGCGTTAGTTTTTTTGGTTGGCTGCGTTTAAACGCTCTTCTTGTTTTTGATGTATGGATGTGCGAAACGGGTAAACGCTGGAATTTTAGGGCTCCTGGAGAAATTCTTGTGACCTTAAGTCTCATCGTTCGCTGTAGAACGACGGCGCGGCTCATGTCAGTAAGCTGTGCGAAGTCAAAAAAACATAGAAGCTGATTTAAAATGCATTACTGAGACATGTTTCCTTTTGTGACGAGTTTAGCAGGATTTTGACCATGCACCCGGGTACTTGAAAATGCCTTTTGTTTTTAGATTTTTAAAAACTATTTTGAAAATGTGACGTATTTTGATGAGCACTGAGTGCATAACTATTTGAAGAGGTAAATTTATGGAAACTTATGATATGCTAATCGCATTGCTGTTAGCAAATAAAGATTTTGATGAGATAGACAAAGATGATTTTTTATTTGCTTTATACCAAATATGGGACATGGGATTTTGGGATGATGAGTATGATATTCCTTTGAACTATAAGCGAAGAGTTGCAAGGATAAACAATTTTTTAAATATTGATATTAATAAAATTAATGAAAGCTGGGCATCGAGATCTGTTACTCTGCAGGATCAATTTGTTGATTATTTTAGTAATATTCTAAAGAAGAAGTACTTAAAAAAGAATACTCTTTATGTTATTTCGAACAGAATTGCTGAAGACGATTCTCACGGCGCTAAAAGTATAATATATGAAATACCATCTGTATTTACTGATGATGGAGATAAACAGTTTTTTATAGATTGTGTCAATGAACTTATAAATTTAAATCATTGCAGGGTTGTGCGGAGAAATGACAATGATTTAACATCTGACGATATAGAGAACTTGTTTAAAAACATTTCTCCTCATTTTCTGCATATCATTTGCCAAGATAGAATATCGGATGGTGGAGACGGTACGGTGTTTGTAATCAGACTTACTGATGCTGAAGTGAGAGTGCTAACAGGTATTAGTACAAAGTACAATGAGGGATGGTATTTAAAAGCACATTTTTCACCACTAACGAATGCTCCTCATGACAAAAATGGTGTGGGTAAAAATAATGGAATTGGAAGTGTTGATACCATTGAATTGGTTATCAGGTATGCATCCGCAAAAAACAGTTACAGAAAAATAAACGTTAATCATTTTATAAGCATTAATGCTGTTACCAGCGGACTTCCTTTTGATGTAAAAGTTAAATTTGCGGCAGTTGGACAAGGTGAGAAAAAACAACCATGCATTTTGATTAAATATAATGGCAGAAGTATCCCTTATTTGATTGATAGAAAAGAACTCATTTTTTATCTACGCATAAGGTAAATATATCGACAAATGACGGTAAATTATTAAAAAAATGGACCATGAGAAATTATGATATTTTATCAAAGTACTTGAATGGTGAGGTAACAGATAAAAGTGTTTTGGATGCAATCGTACCTGTCAAAAGTATAGGTGTCGCCTGCGATCAGTGATTTTACAGTTTTACCGTATCAGGCTGTTAACAGTATAAACCGCAATTATTTTAAAACATGCGCTGTGATTTTTGATGAGCATGATACCTGGAAATTCCGCTTCTTTCTAACGATATATTAAAGGCGTTTGTGTTTCATGCTGACGTAGTTCAACTGTTAGAGCAACTCATTTGTAATGAGAAGTTATAAGGTTTGATTCCTATCATCTTATCATGATTCTGTTGCGGAATAGTGTTGAACATGGAGCCAACGCAGTACATCATTAAGTATAAGAACCTGAAAATTACTTTTTTAAGTTCAAAAATATAAATGCATTATGAAATGTAAAATTGATTTCTGCTGCATCAACACTTTTGCTGAACAGAATTTAAAAAAACAAAACCGGAAGAAACTTCCGGAGTCTCAATTATGAACAATGAAAATGAAGGTGAAAGACAGAACAAGATGAAAAATGTAAATGTATGTGAGACTTTCACCGCAATCTGCAGCGCAGAAAGGGAACTGTCAAAATTGTATGCCGAAGCATTTATTTTATTCTGACTGTAATTCAGATCTAGGTTTCCAGCTGCCAGTCACCTTTGCGTAGACTGAAAAAATAGCATCTGCGACAGAGGTCTTTAACAAAGCACATTTTCTCGCTGCATGAAATATTGTCTTTGCTGTTAGTGCTTTTTACGCTGTTTATAATGCCACATCTTCAAACTATTATCCCGGCAAAAAAGTTGCGATGTTTATTCTTTGAAGCTGAAAGAAGATGTATTTTCATAAACTGATGACTGTTTGCAGAAGATGATTTTTTTCAGCACTGATATAATCGGAGTAGTTATTTTGCATAGTTAAGAGTATGAAAAAATATCATCTTGGAAAACTTCGCGCCGGAACTGTAAGATCGGCACTTGATTACTGGCGTCGTGAGGGTATGCTGTCAGATGAACAGTACGACGCTCTCAATGACTCGATAGAAACTGAATTTGACTGGACCAGACTGGCTTTTCATGTCACTTGGATTTCAGCAGTATGTCTTCTTACCGGTATTGTTGCGCTACTCGGCAGTGATATTTTCATGTCGCTTATGGACAAAACTCCTGCGGCTGTAAGGGCGGCTGGAGCGTTTGCAACGTCCTTTTTTCTTTTGTACTTCGGTTTCAGACTTCGGCACAGAGATCACCCGCATATAAAAACCTATGGAATTCTTCTGTTTATCGGCTGTGCTTTCCTGTTCTTTGGCTTTACTCAGGTCGCTGTGGCACTGGATCTGGATGATCAGGAACTTCACTGGCTGCTCCTTCCTGCATGTCTGATTTACGGACTGGTGGGCTGGTGCGGGAAATCTTCACTGGCCTGGCTTTTTGCCTTGTTCTCATTCAGTTCATGGCTCGGTGTGAGAAGCGGCTATTCCTGGGGCGGATACTGGCTTATGGATTCCCATCCTCTTCAGTCAGTGGTGTACGGTACCGTGCTTACGGTAATTTCTCTGATTCCTGTTTCTGCAGATACTCTCAAATCCCGGGAAATTCACGGAGCAACGCAGGTCTGGGGTCTGCTTTCCGTTTTTATTCCTCTGTGGATCCTTTCGATCTGGGGAACCGGGGAACAGACCAGTTCCACTGGTGAACTTATTGCGTGGTCTGTTGTTATGGCTGCTGCCGCTGCGGCGTCTTTCCTTGGAGGAATTCGGTTCGAAAGCTCCAGACTTGCCGGATTTGGAATAACCTTTCTTTGTATAGAGATTTACACCAAGTACTGCGAGTATTTCTGGGATCGCATGGAGAAAGGCTTGTTTTTCCTGATCCTGGGAGCCAGTCTTGTGCTGATGGTACGCCTGATCAAGAAATACCGGATTGAGAACAGAGGGTAGGGGATATCACGAAGTCTGCAGATCCTATGGGATGTCTTCAGCTTGCAGGAAAAAGCATGGTTCAATTTTACGCAGGCAGTCAGCACCGGAATTTGTTGAATCCGTCTTTTGAATGCTGAAACTGCCGATTTTCCGGCAGACTACAGCCATCCTTTCTTTTTGAAGAACAGATAAGTGGCAATAGCCGAAATTATCATCATTGTTATGGAGAACGGATAGCCGTAAAGCCATTCAAGCTCTGGTATGTGCTGGAAGTTCATGCCGTATATTGAAGCAATCCATGTAGGAGGCATGAACACTACCGCAGCCACGGAGAATATCTTGATAATGCTGTTCTGCTGCAGTCCTGTTACACCCATGGCGGCTTCCAGCTGAAAATTGATCTTGTCGAACAGAAACTGGGTGTGAGGCAGAAGAGATTCTATATCTGACAGAACTTCTTCAATTTCATTTCTGGCGTTAGGCTCAATCTGAGTGGAGAATACCTTCAGGACGTATCTCAGCGCTCTTCTCGTATCGCCAAGAGCCAGGTGGATCTGGGTATTGGTCTGCTCCTGGAAGATAAGTTCCCTGAGCATCCCCTGAATCTCCTCGCCGTTTAAGACCTGATCTGAAGTTTCCTCCAGAGCTCCGTATCCGTCCTCGATAAGATCTGACAGGTATTCCACCTTGAGATCCTGGAGTTCAAGAAGGATATCCAGTGCGTTATGGATTTCTATCTGATTGTGACGCATATAGTGGCGGAGAAGTCTCACCACGCCGATATCTTCTTCACGAAAGGAGAGAAGAATGCCGTCGCGAAGAGTGAAGGATACGTTTACACCGCGGGTCTCATTGCCGATGCGCTGCGGAAACAGGGAGAGAATGTGCACTCCTTCCTTATCCTGGTAAAAACGTGAGGACGCTTCGATATCATCGAGTTCTTCCTCTTCAGGAACATCACTGATGAAGAGGTTTTTCAGCCACAGCCTCTCGTCGTCATCCGGAGCATAGGCATCCAGCCAGATAACATGCTCCGGAAGAGTATCATTGGAGTTAAGCTGTATCACGTCTATCACATTATTTTCCAACAGATATGCTGTGATCATGCCGCCCCCTTCTCTTCCATCTTTTTATGTGATGCCGTGAGTATATCACATAGGCACTTTGTTTAACACAGTGCAAGACTGAAGTTATATGATTTCAGACATACTCGGAACTTCGACAGTTGATCATAAAAATAGCCCGGAACCCAATGGTGGCTTGCTTTTTTGTCCAAAAAATCTGTTAAAAATACTTTCGTAATATTCGTAATATGCATATAATATGCTATATCTGTTGAACTAACTATCCACTGTTACCATGAGACTCAGCCGCATCGGAAAACCTGACAACTACTACTACTTTGTTATTGAAGACTGCCGGACAGAAACTGGCAGGAGAACCTCGAGGACTATTGAGAAGTTGGGTTGTGCCAGTGCCATAAGAGAGAAGTATAAGGTTGATGACGCTGAAGCCTGGTGCAGGAACTATGTGAACTCACTGAATGCCAGGGCATTGAAGGAAAAGTCAGAAACCCAGCGTGAGATTGTAATCAAACTCAGGGAGGATCACCTGAAGGATAAGAAAAGCAACATTTTCAACGTTGGCTATCTGATACTGGAGAAACTGTACTGCGAGTTTGGAATGAGCCGGATATGTGAGGAACTTCAGGATAAACATCCTCACATTACCGGGTATGACCTCTCAGAGGTTCTCAAAGTCCTGCTCTTCGGACGGATCCTGTTCCCATCGTCGAAACTGGCTCTGGTTAATGACTTCCAGCACAGGCTCCTCGAAAAGTATGAAATCGAACTGCAGCACATCTACAGAGCCATGGATGTTCTAAACGAAGACGTCAGTCTCGTTCAGGACAGACTGTATCAGTACACAGCGAACGTCTGCGAACGTGATGTGAACCATCTCTACTACGACTGTACCAATTTCTATTGTGAAAAGGAACTGGAAGACTATGACAGGGATGATAAGTCGGATGACTGGAAGAAGGACCATACACTGAGAAAATACGGCAAATCAAAAGAGAATCGTCCAAACCCAATAGTCCAAATGGGGTTGTTCATGGACGGCAACGGTATCCCTCTTGGTTTCTGTATCAACCCCGGCAATACCAACGAGCAGACTACCACAGTTCCGCCTGAAGAAGAGCTTATAAAGAACTTCAGAACGACTGATATCATTGTCTGTACCGATGCGGGACTTTCGGGTGATGCCAACAGATCTTTCAACAATGTCGGAGAAGATGATCTGCTGGTAAAAATGGGATTCTGCGGGCAGCGGCATTTCATATGCACCCAGTCAATCAGGAAACTGAAACTCCATCTGAAAGAATGGTCAATTGAGAATACAGGATGGTCTTATTTTTCTCTTGATACTGATGGAAAGCGGGTGACTAAAACAAATTTTGATCTCGGCAAACTGTCTGATCCGTCCTGCTATGCAGAGCATTATCACACGATTTTTTTCAAGGAGCGGACAACAGCTGAAGGCATGGACGCCAGACTGATTGTCACATTCTCCATCAAGTACTACGAATTTTTGAGGTCTCTGAGAGAACGAAAAATCAAAAGAGCAGCAAAAATGATTGAGAACAGAACTTTTGACCGTGAAAGCGACCATAGTCCCAAATCACTCATTGAAAAGACGTATTCAACAGGAGATGGTGAAATAGTTGTCAATGCATCTGCTTCCATGAACACTCAAAAGATAGAGGAAGATGCAAGGTTTGACGGCTTTTATGCTGTAACTACAAATATTTTTGCCGACAAAATGTCTGCCGGGCAGATTGCTGCAATCAGTGCCCGGCGGTGGGAGATTGAGGAATGTTTCCGGATTATGAAAACTGATCTGGAATCTCGACCCTTCTATCACAGCAGGGATCAGAGGATAACTGCTCATTTTCTTGTTTGCTTTATGGCTCTGGTACTGCTTCGAGGAGTTGAACAGAAAATTGCTTCCTTAAACGGGAACAAACTGAAGTATCCCGACGGCAAATACTCAATTGAACAGATACTTCAGGCCTTGAAGGACATACGTGTGATAGAGGTTGATAACGGCAATGGTTATCAGCCTGACTACAACAACTCAGAACTCATTTCTGATCTCCTGGCGTGTTGTGAACTCACAGAACTGACCCATGAGGTAGTGATGAAAGATACAATGAAAAAAATTTTGAAAAAAATTTCAACAGCCCCTAAACCGCTGAAACAGCCTAAAACTACGTAACATTCCAAAAGTCTTATCTGACAAGGATTGGCAGAGAACTATGTTACGCAAACTGTCGAACTTCGGAGTACATATACACATAGGCACTTTATTTAACACAGTGCAAGACTGAAGTTATATGATTTCAGACATACTCTCCAAACTGAACTGCTAATCCGCGTAATTTTCGAAACTTCAGTTTCAGTATGAGAATATTTCAGTCAGTACAGGATTTTTGTATCATGTTCTGAGATCTTTCCTTCATACCATCAGAAATCGGATTATGTGTCTAAAAATTCTCTTAGAAAAATTTGCTTACACCGGACTCTGATATGATAATGATTGCAGAACATTAACTGTCTTAATCGGATCCTTTGGAAATAATGATATGACAATTACATCAGAAGATTTTCCTGTCGGTATAGAAAATTTTGAAAAACTGATCAGCCGTGAGAAGGTTTACATAGACAAGACTTCTTTTTTAAGAACAATGCTTAAATCTGGAGATGACGTAGCTTTGCTGCTGAGACCGCGTCGATTCGGTAAAACTCTTTCCGTGAGCATGATAGAGAATTTTCTTGAAATGAACTATCAGAATCCGGAAGACAGAAGCAGGCAGGAGCGACTGTTTAAAAATCTTGTCGTTTATGAAGACAGGAAGTTTTGCGATGAATTCATGGGGCGATATCCGGTAATCAGTATTTCTTTAAAGTCAGTGAGAGGTGAAGATTTTGTCGGTGCGATGCAGTCAATGCTGTTGCTGCTTGGTGATCTGTTCAGTAAATACCGCTTTCTGCTGGACAGTGATAAGCAGTATGATGAAATTAAGAATTCTTTAAGAAATAAGATTACCATCTGCTGTGACGATAATTTAGATCTGCGAAGTGTTCCCAGCAATATGGACAAGGCGATAACTATTGCCAAAAATTCGCTTAAATTTTTAAGTAATATGCTGTATTCCGAATATAAACGCAGGGCTTTCATAATAGTGGATGAATATGATGTACCTCTGCAGAAGGCTACTGTGAACAATTACTATGAAAAAATGCTCGATGTTGTGCGTGATATGTTGGGCAACGCTCTTAAAACCAACAACAGCATGGAGAAAGGATTTGTAACAGGGTGTCTCAGAATAGCACATCAGAGTATTTTTACCGGAATAAATCATTTTGCAACATTCAGTCTCAGAGATATGCGCTATGCTACTTTCATTGGTCTTACCGAGGACGAAACTGAGAATCTTCTGAAAGACTGCGGAATGGAAAGCCGTATGGATGATGTCAGAACCTGGTATGACGGATATAATATAGCAGGCAATGATATGTTATGTCCGTGGAGTGTACTTAATTTTCTGTCAGATGCACTAACTCCGGGGAATAAGCCTGCCACCTTTAAGCCTGGAAACTACTGGATTAACTCCAGTGGTAACGATATTGTGGATCTGTGTATGAAATATCCGGATTCAGAGGATTCTCAGAAACTTCAGAAACTTGTAGACGGTGAAACCGTGAATATCGAACTGAGTGAATTTGAGACATATCCGGACCTGAAAGAAACACATGATTTTGATACCTTTGCAACTCTGATGCTGCATACTGGCTATCTTACGTATTCGAAAGATGAAACAGCAGAAGAAAATTCAGATTGTACTGTACCTGTGAAGATCCCGAATAAGGAAATTCTTGACTGCTTCAGAAAGAAAAGAAAGTATATCTTCAGTCGCAAGAATCCTAAATGGCTGGAAAAGGGACTCCGTTTAAGAGATGCTCTTTTTAGTGGCAAACCGGACGAAGTTCAGAATATTATTGACAGTATGCTTATGACTTTTATCAGTTTTCGTGACTCCTCCTGTGAAAGCTATTATCACGGTTTTATGACAGGAGTTTTCTCAATGGTAAAAACAGCGGATATGGAGATTAGTTCAAATCAGGAAAGTGGCAACGGCTTTTCGGATGTCATTATAAAAAGTGAATCATCGAAATTGGCTGTTATCCTGGAATTTAAAAAGTGCGGAAACGGAGATCCGGCAACACGGGATATGGTTTGCGCCGGAGCACTGGAACAGATAGAACTTAAACAGTATGATTTTGATTTGAAACACAGAGGTTATGCTGAAATCATTAAATACGGCATAGCATTTTACGGAAAGTGCTGTACTGTCAGTATGGCCGGTCAGAAGAAAAATTGACAGATTGACTTTCGAAACAGAATCGGTATTGGTAGTTAAAATCAATAATTAATTATTTAAGGTTAAAAATTGAAAAACCTTAAAAAATATTCTAATATTACAGTAAAATATAATTTTATTAAGTTTGGGTTGGGCCGTTGCCTGATCAGTTTTGAAGCCGGTTGTGCTTAAGAAAAAAAGGATGCGTTTAGAAAATGAGTAAAGTTATTAAACCTCAGGGATATGAGCAGCTGCTTGATGTGAGACAGACCGAACAGGGTATTAAAAGGATCAAGGATTTCTTTCAGGCTAATCTTTCCACTGAACTCCGTCTGCGCCGTGTCACTGCTCCTCTGTTTGTTCTCCGCGGTCTCGGTATCAATGATGATCTGAACGGTGTTGAACGTCCTGTATCATTTCCGATTAAGGATCTGAATGATTCTGTTGCCGAGGTTGTTCATTCTCTGGCCAAGTGGAAGCGCCTTACTCTCGGTGAATATCATGTGGAGCCGGGCTACGGCATTTACACCGATATGAACGCCATCAGAGCTGACGAGGAACTTGATAATCTTCACTCTCTTTATGTTGATCAGTGGGACTGGGAGGCTGTGATTACAAAGGAACAGCGTACTGTAGCCTATCTTAAGAATGTAGTGGAGCGTATTTACGCAGCCATTCGCAGAACAGAATATCTTACCTGCGAGACTTATCCGCAGCTTAAGCCGTTCCTTCCAGAAAATATTACATTTGTCCACAGCGAGGAGCTTCTTAAGATGTATCCTGATCTGTCACCAAAGGAGCGTGAGGATGCAATCTGCAGGAAATACGGTGCAGTGTTCCTGATGGGCATTGGCGGACGTCTCAGCAACGGAGAGAAGCATGACGGACGTGCTCCTGACTATGACGACTGGTCGAGTCAGGGAGAAAATGGACAGATAGGTCTTAACGGTGACATACTTATTTGGTATCCTATCCTCAACCGTTCTTTTGAACTTTCATCCATGGGTATTCGTGTCGATCGCGAAGCTCTTCTGAGACAGCTGGAAATAGAAGGCAAGGAAGAACGCAAGGAGCTTTATTTTCATAAGAAACTGCTGAATGGTGAACTTCCTCTCAGTATAGGCGGCGGTATCGGTCAGAGCCGTCTGTGTATGGTTCTTCTGCATAAGGGACATATTGGTGAAATCCAGGCCAGCATCTGGCCGGATGATATGCGCCGTGAGTGCAGTGAACTGGGAATGCATCTTATTTAGCAGAAGATCTTCTGGTTAATTGATGAATCTGAAATTAATTTTTGTTTTTACAGTCTGGCTGCTGTCATCCGTTCAGGTGGCAGCGGCCGATGATTTTGAGGAGTATGATCGCGAACTTCCTCTGAAGTACGAGCGGATCAGGGTGGATGTGGAGCAGGATTTCAGCAATGAAACCTACGCGATTGATTCTTCTGTTGACGAGCTTGGCGAAATGCTTCTGGACAGAGCTCCGGCCAGCGGGAGCGGTCTGAAGTCACTTTCAAGACTGATTCTTGATGTTGACTGGCAGATCAGTGCAGAGCAGAGAGCCCACATGTGCTATCTGCACGGTGTTAAAATTATCAATAAAACCGTTTTTACCATTCCGTACTGGGATGCTCCGGCCGATGTATCGGAGGCAGATATGGAAAAATGGGACTCCTTTATTGAGTCTGTTAACGCCTATCAGAATGAAAACCGCAAAATCATAAACAAACATCTGGACAATTTCAAAAGGGAACTGGAGAATGTCAGACCTGTCAGACTGTGTGACGAACTCAAAAAAAACATAAATGATCTCGGTATGTCCCATCTTCAGTCAGCCGCCACTGAAATCAGCGCAATAGCGCAGGAAACAAATTATGGCAAGGATTTCAAAAATCTGGATTATCCTGATTTCTATTCTGATCGTCCCGAGCCTGCAGCAGAGCCGGTCGCAGAGGATAAAAAGGGTGACAAAAAAAACGGCGGCAGGGATGACAGGACTGCTGACAGAAAGAACGATAAAAAGAACGGATCTGGTCGCGGAAAGAAATGACGCGTGCCTGATAAATCCTTCTGATGCCGGATTTTTTCAGGTTTTTTGGTTTCATTCTGACGCAGACCTGTCTGATTGCAGCTTCAGACGTCCCCTGGTCATCTCTTTTTTTCTTCCGTATCCCAGTGATTTTTCCACTGCAAAGCCGGCAGCGGCAAGCCCTCTTCTCACAGCTCCTGACACTGTGTAGGTGGCAAGGGTGCAGTCCGGTGCGGCAGTGATGCGCATGGCTTCAAACAGTTCTTCTGTCCAGAGATCCGGATTGCAGGATGGAGAATATCCATCCAGAAACCAGGCATTGATCTGTTCTCTGTATTTCAGTGAAAAATTTCCGAGACTGTCGCTGATATCGCCCAGCAGTATTCTTACTGACACAATTTCTGCGAGCTTAAATCTGATTTCATTCCGGCTGAAATCAGAATTTCCGTATTTCTGTAAAAATTCAGGCAGAACTTCAGCGTGAGAGACATGGCAGGTGTGAGCTCTGATCATATCGTCGGGACTGAGAGGATACTTCTCGAACGTTATGTAGATCAGGCTGATGGACTTTTTTCTCAGGAGATCAAGATAGCGTTCAAGCAGGATCAGCAGATTCGCTCCCGTTCCGAAACCTGTTTCTGCAATTGTGAAGGAACTTCCGCATGGCAGATTTCTGAATCTTTCCTCCAGACAGTTTCCGTTAAGAAATGTGTGCACTGTTTCTCCTTCGCCTCCGCTGGAGGAAAAGTAGATATCGTTGTAGATCCTCGATCGGGGATTCTGCGGATCGGTCCAGTCTATGGATGCAAACTGCCGGTTTGTTATTTCTGCCATTTGTAAATGCCCTTTGAATAATAAGTACAATTTAAAACTGCAAACTTTATTTATGCACAGTTACCAGGATTGCCAGGCTGGTGTTAAGTTACAGACGCTATTTCATCATTGACTCCGTTTTTTTTCAATACCGAAGGTTTTCTTAAAACCCTGTGCATGATTTGATAAACATCTTTCTGATGTTTTCCGATGAAAGGACTGTATGGATCCTGACGGTGTGCATGAATGCCGGACGGCTCTGTAAAAGCATGAGGATTTCGTTACATACGGAAGTCAAATCCTGCAGGACAAAATAATTCGATTTTGTTCAATATTTTAATGTCTCTCAGATTATTTTCATCTGATTTAACCTATAATTAGATTAATGTTTTTGAAAAACAACAGTTTGTTTTGCATAGGTCACTGGACTGCCTGTCACAGATGGAGACGGTCTGCCGTTTTTCAGACTGCTGTCATGCAGTTGAGCTGTTTCCTTCCGTGCTGAATCTGTTTCTTTGGGCATCAGATCCGCTTTGCGAATCAGACTGATCAGAAAGATTTGTTTTGAATTTCAGAATTGTACCGGTGGATTTTTTACTGTTTGCTCCGCACATTGAAAAAGCGGTTTTGAAATTCCCTAGTTTTGTTTTTTTAAAGTACTGTAAATTGAGCACAAGTCAAATGAGAAGAGCTGTTATAACTGGTCTTGGTATTATTTCAAGCATAGGCAACAATGCGGCGGAGGTTCTGCATTCCTTAAGGAACGGTATTTCAGGAATTACCTATTCCAAGGAGTTTGCAGATCAGGGAATGCGTTCTCAGATCTGGGGCAATGTAAAACTTGCTGTGGAAGATCTTATAGATCGTAAAATTATTCGTTTCATGGGCATGGCTTCTGCCTATGCGTACCTTTCCATGAAGCAGGCTGTTGAGGATGCCGGACTTGCCGAGGATCAGGTTTCCAATGTAAGAACAGGTCTCATCTGCGGATCCGGCGGTGCTTCGTCGTCAAATCAGGTTGAGGCGTGCGATATTCTGCGTTCCAGGGGCGTAAAGAGGATTGGACCGTATATGGTTACCAGAACCATGGGATCTACGACCTCTGCATGTCTTTCAACTCCTTTTCACATTAAGGGGGTAAATTATTCCATAAGCTCTGCATGCTCCACATCCGCCCACTGTATCGGCAGTGCCTATGAGCAGATCCTTCTCGGCAAGCAGGATATTGTTTTCGCCGGAGGCGGTGAAGAGCTCAGCTGGCATCTTGCCTGTCTTTTTGACGACATGGGAGCACTGTCTACAAAGTACAATTCGGAGCCTGAGCATGCTTCAAGACCTTTTGATGAAGATCGCGACGGTTTTGTCATTGCCGGCGGCGGCGGTATGGTTGTGGTTGAGGAGTATGAGCATGCCGTTAAGCGCGGGGCAAAAATTTACGCTGAAATTACCGGCTACGGTGCAACATCCGACGGCTACGACATGGTGGCACCGTCCGGCGAGGGAGCTGTGAGGTGCATGCAGATGGCCACTGCAGGTTTAAAGGATCCTGTTGATTATATCAACACTCACGGCACATCCACCAAAATCGGCGATGTCAGGGAGGTGGAGGCCATCAGAAATGTGTTTGGCGAGAAGATCCCGTATTTCTCCTCCACAAAGTCCATGACCGGTCATTCTCTCGGAGCCGCAGGTGTACAGGAGGCAATTTACTCGCTGCTGATGCTTGCCAACGGGTTTATTGCACCTTCAATAAATGTTTTCAGGCGAGGTGCAGAGTTTGAAAATGTACCCCTTGTTACTTCCGTCATGGATTGTAAACTGAAGACAGTGATGTCAAACAGCTTCGGTTTCGGGGGCACCAACGCATCTCTGGTTTTTTCTGCTGTTGACTGACAGTTTTTCAGGATCCAAATACAAATTCAAATCCAGTTCCAGATCCTTTTATGCATTCTGATCCGCCGGTTTCATAACCGGCGATTTTGTGGTGGCAGGCATGACTTTCCAGCCTGCCTGATTTTAGTACAGATATGGATTTGTGTTCCGTTCTTCACCGACGGTGGAGTCCGGACCGTGTCCCGGGAGTACTGCAGTGCTGTCCGGGAGGATAAGTATCCTGTTTCTGATTGAATTTATCAGATCACTGTGGTTTCCTCCGGGAAAATCTGATCTTCCCACCGAGCCTGCAAACAGCACATCTCCTGACAGCAGAAAGCCGCTTTCCCTGAAGTAGTAGCATACCTGTCCCGGCGTATGTCCGGGGCAGTGAAGCACAAGAATGCTTTCACCCAGTTCCAGATCCAGCTTTTCTCCGTCTGTTACATAGCGATCAGGCTCCAGTGCAGGTCTGGTTTCCAGACCGAACATACGGGCCTGTCTGTCAAGATTTCTCAGCCATTCTCTGTCATCTCTGTGGGGACCGACCACAGGTATTTTGAATGCTTCCGCAACTTCGGCGGCAGCGCCGCAGTGATCAAGATGGCCGTGGGTAAGTATTACAGCAGTGGGAACAAGCCGGTTATTCCTGATATGACCGGTGATTTTATCTGAGTTGTCTCCAGGATCGCAGATCACACATCTGCCGGTTTCCCTGTTAGATATGATGCGACAGTTAACCTGGAACGCTCCTACAATTAAATTGGCATATGTCAGCATTTGCTCTCCTTTTTCAGTCGGAATAACGATTGGAAAAAAAACTGATTATTTCGTTTATTAATCGGCTCTGATTACCAGTCCCTTAAGGTACAGAGCCTCCGGGTATGGCAGTGCCACCGGGTGATCTTCAGCCTGATGAAGGTACTGAACTATGGATCCTTTTCGTCCTGCATCCAGGAAAGCATCCGCCACAACCTTCTGAAACAGATCTGGAGTCATATGACCGGAGCAGGAAAATGTCAGCAGATATCCTCCCGGCGAAAGCAGTGATGCCGCTGTCATATTGATGTCCTTGTAGCCCCGGCAGGCCCTGTCCAGCTGAGATCTGCTTTCTGCAAACTTCGGCGGATCCAGAACGATGACATCATACTGTTTTCCTTCCTTCTTTTCTCTGCGAAGGAAATTGAAAACATCCTCCCGGATAAATCTGACTCTTCCCGGATCAAGATGATTGAGCACAATATTTTTTTTGGCAATATCGAGGGCAGGCTGGGATACATCGACATTGGTGACCGATGAAGCCTTTCCCTTCAGAGCATACAGGCAGAAACCTCCGGTATAGGAAAAACAGTTTAGAACCTTTTTGTTTCGGCAGTATCTTTCCAGAAATCTGCGGTTGTCTCTCTGATCAAGATAATAGCCGGTTTTGTGACTGTCCCTGATGTTTACCAGAATTTTTATTCCGCCGTTTTCCGTAATTGTGATTTCCTCAGGAGGTTCGCTGCCGGATATTACTCCCTTTCTTAATTCCAGACCTTCCTTGGTTCGCACTGCTGCGTCTGATCTTTCGTAAATGCTGCATTCAGGATAAAGCTCCTTCAGTGCTTCGGTAATATCCTTCAGATGAAACTCGCAGCCCGCACTCTGAACCTGGAGTACCAGAAATTCATTGTATTTGTCGATAATAAGACCCGGCAGGTAATCGGATTCGGCATCAACCAGACGAAGTGCAGACAGCTGATTTTCCTCCAGCAGCGTCTGTCGTCTTTCAGCGGCTTTCCGGATCCTGGATATGAAGAAATTCCTGTCAATTTTTTCGTTCTGATCAAATGTCCAGATCCGCGACCGGATCTGGGAGTTCGGTGAGTAGGAGCCTCTTGCCAGAAAACTGCCGTCATCTGCATAGATCTCTATATCATCACCGTTGGCGGGGGGATTTACAACTTTTCCCACTGCCTTTGAAAAAATCCACGGGTGAAGTCTTCTGACTGATTTGTCTCTGTCGGGATTAAGAATTAGTTTTGAGTTCATGGTAACTGTGTTTTCATATAGTTGGAGACTTTCACGGAGACCTGAGACTGTCTCCGCCTGTAGTGAACTGTATCAGTTTTCCCGGATCCTGTCTGTGCCTGTTTTACGCATATTGCTGTAAATGAGGCATATCACCAGCAGAATAATTCCGGCTCCCACATAAGACAGGGCCTTATACAGATCGTTACTGTAATTTATATCAAAAACGATAAGTTTGCAAATAAACACCGAGGCGGCACCGAGTCCTGCTACTCTCAGATATCTGTTGCTCTTTATTACACCGGCCACAATAAATATCAATGCTCCAAGAATGGCAATCATCGAGAATACAGTGGAGCTGATATCAAATACTGCAAAACATACAAGAGCCAGGACAAAATAGAATTTGACGCAGACATAACCGTATTTCAGAGGCAGCAGCATGGTGTTTCTGAACATTAGCGGAACTGTATAGAAGCAGAATATGCCGCAGCACAGACACCACAGAGCTTCGTGGTATTCACTTTCTGAAAGAAACAGAGTGCCTGCCGTAATTAATCCGAGAACTGAGGTGTAAACAGTGGAGCAAAGCGCTTCGGCACGGCTTTTTTTCATGTATGCCGGATCCTGTGCCGTGCCGGGATCAGCCGATTCATTTTCCAGTTTTATTACAGTTTTTCTGAGCCTGTGCATAAGCGGAATACCGACTGCGGACATGGTCAGCAGGAACAGAGCACTGAGAAGCTCTATTGTTTTCTGTTCCGGCGAAGAATTATGAACGACAGTGCCGAATATCAGAGCTGCTGCTGATGTAAACGTATAAAGGGAAAGGTATTTCATCGCCAGGGACGGCGCAGACAGATCAGGTGACTTTTCGTCACTGTTTCCGTTTTTCTGTTTCAGCTTAAGAACAATGGCAGTCAGTAAAACAGCGGCTGCGGCACCTGTCCAGGACAGTACATCAGGAGCTGTACTGTGGTGACAGAGATTCTTGCCGAATAGAAAAATTACAGCTGTTACTGAGATCACGGCCGTCAGTGAAGAGAAGATCTGCACAGGGAGGATTACAAGAGGATATTCTGTAATTCTCTGTTTTTTTCTGCTTCTGAGGGAAAATCCGCTTTCCGCTATCAATGCTGCCGCGGCTGACGGGATCAGAACGGCAAGTGGCAGAAGCGTGATGCCGTCCGGCACATTGTTACCAATCACGAAACCGATCAGAATGCCTGACAGAGCAAGAACGGATCCCGCCTGCACACGGCATCCTGATACCGCAAAGACAGCAGCATGGGCAATAGCCGGAATTACCAGCAGTGCAGGGGTGTCGAGATCATAATACAGGAACGAAAACAGCGTGATCAGAGCCGCCATGGCGTAAGGATATGCATCATCACCGTAATGGATCCTGTTGAGTCGGATAAGTGCTGCTGCACTCAGGTATATCGCTGTTGTAAAGAGTGTCTGTACCGGATATGAGAAATCAGAATAGTATTCGCCGTAGATCACGACAGTGGCCAGAAGATACATAATGAAGGAAAGTATCTTCAGAGCTCCGATTTTCCTGTTCATGCCGATCAGAGATAAACAGGCAGCCAGCGGATAAAGTGTAAACAGATCTACAACAACAGACTCGAACAGGTTTGTGACAACCAGCATCACAAACAGAAGAAGCAGCATGCTGTAGTAGACAATCATGTTTCTGCTTATGGAATTTTTAAGATGGTATCTCAGATCTGCAAAATATCCGGCATACAGGAGCAGGGTGTGGCAGCACCAGGTACTCCAGTCCGGGAGAAAGCCGTTTTTCAGAACTTCATGCTGGAGGAGTACATTGTCAGTAGAACTGCCATATTTGATATAAAATGCCGAGATAAGTCCCACGCATGTGTACCGGAAGAAACTGTATGTGTCTCCTCCCTCTCTCGGAGCTCCGAGCATAAATCTTATGAGACCGAACTGGAGCAGAACTGCCGCCGCAAGGACAGTATGGTAGTATCCGGAAGGAATGAAGAGCCGGGCCGCCTCTGAGGCGGTCAGAATTCCGGTGCATGACTCCAGAAACAGCGAGGCAGTCAGCAGGTTCTGGGATTTTGCGTCAATGACTTTTCTGTTCAGCCATATCAGTGCAGTGGAACTTATGAAGATGCAGGCGGAATAAAGAAGTCTCATGCTGTCTGAAAAGCCGGAATAGTAGAGGATGTATATTCCGGCGGTGGCGGCAAGATACAGAACGAGGGATGATGCTTTGAGAATTCCGATTTTCCTGCTGATGCCGATGAAGCAGAATGCCGCTGCAAGAGGGTAGAGCATGAAGAGATCGATCCGGACCGATTCGAAGATGCCTGTGGTTATAAGCATTGTGCAGAGCATCAGCATTGTGCAGTAGTAGATAACGGCATTTCTGCTGAAGGAATTTCGGATATGATATGTGAAATCTGAAAAGGCGGCCGCAAGAAGCAGCAGGGTGTGAAAGCACCATGTGAGCCAGACAGGCAGAGAACTGTCCTTGAAAACTTCCTCCTGGATCTGTACGCAGCTGTCATAGTTGCCGTATACGACGTAAAACAGAGAAATCAGGGCAGAGCAGGCAATTCTGTAATTCTGGTATACGCTGTTGTTTTTCCCCGGAGCCTTAAGAATTATCTTCGTCAGAATCAGCAGTATGAGTAAGGCTGCGGCAAGTCCTGTGAAGCAGTATTTCGCGGGAAGTAATTCCGTTGATATGATCCCGGCGGCATAAAGTCCCGGCAGCCACGCTGCAAATACGTACTGATCCAGGGCTGTCGCCGATGATGCTGTCTCATCCTGCTTCTTCAGAGTTCCGCGGTTTATATACAGGTACAGTGCACACATGACTGCTGCTGCAGATCCGCCGACGGCAGAGTTCACCCCGGCATTTCCTGCCACTGCGACCGGGACGGCACATCCCATAAGGATAGGCAGAAACATACAGAGATCAGAATATTCCCTGGCGCAGCATGTGAGCAGCACCCTGTACTGGGTATACAGCAGGGCTGCCAGGGCTGTGATTATAAAAACAAGCACAAATCCGGACGGAGCGTGAAGCAGGGGCTGAAGGCACAGTATGAAGGAGAAAAAAACAGCCAGACTTCCGGCAAGTATTTTGTCGCTCTCTGATTTCTGAAGGCGTGCCATGGCATAGTGAACAATGACAGCAAGAGGCATAAGCAGAATGAACTGATTTGCCTGAAAGGCTGAAACGGAATCTGCAAATTCTTCAAAGCCGGTGACTGTTATATGACGGAGGTGCGTTAACAGGTATTCCGTATTTGACGCTGCCAGCAGGATTGCACCAAGGAAACTGATGCTGACCGGTCTTATCAGAGAAGTCTGCCGCTTTTTTCTGCTCTCGATAAAATTCAGCAATGCGTAAAAAACTATGGCAAGTACACTGCAGACAGCTCCCCTGGCACTGATAATTTCGTCAGGAACTGTTGCCTGTTCGGATATGACTGACTGAACCTCAGCCATGTCTGTGAAAAGAACACCGGCTCTTGCAGTGATGCTGTGAAGAATTCCGCGGGTAAAGCAGGTCAGTCCCAGCATGTCAATAACCAGAATGGAATTGATCAGAGTAACAAGGTATGGAGAATATTTTACAACCCAGTCATCCGATTCCGGTTTACTGCCGCAGGAGGCGACTGCGATGAGAGTTGATGCTCCGAACAGTATGCCAGCCGTCATTTCAGGCAGAGTGAGTACGGGAGGATGAATTGTAAGGAACTGCAGAAGAAGCAGGATCATGCCTCCGCTGTTGTACAGTGCTATCCTTATATCAGATTTTCTGTATGAGGCAATCTGCAGCGGCAGCTGTGCCAGAAATGCCGAGATCAGTGCCTCTGTGCAGGATATGCCGGCTGCAGAGATGCTGAGAGGCATGCTGAGAATTATACCTATCTGGGCTATCAGAGAGAAAATATGATGTCTTGACGCCGCTGTCCAGGCAAGGGCTCCGGACCATGTGACGACCAGCGGTATCCACATGGATACAGGTATGATTTCAAAGTAGAAGCATCCGAGAGATACTGTTACATAGAGCAGAGTGAAGCCGGTACCGCAGAAGATGGACTTTACTGTTCTTCTGTCGGATGAAGCATCCGGGGCATTCCAGTTTCCCCAGATGATCAGCGCGAGTGAAGATATCAGCATGGATAAAAACTTTGATCCCGGACCGAAGGAGAAATCTATGCTTCTTGCTGTCAGTATAAAGCCTATGGTGAGAAGTACGGCGGCAAAGATACCTGTAAGCATCTTTCCCGTGAGAAACTCAAGATTGAACTGCTGCGGTGCCTCTGGGGCATTTTGTCTTCTGTCAGCATCTGTGGCTGAAGCATCAGTTTTCCACTGGAATTCAGGTTTTCTTTCTGCTTTCTGTTCCTGCTGAATCCCGAATCCGGAAGAATCTTTGAGTTTTTCGCCGGAATTTTTACTGCTTAAGTCGTTTCGGCCTGATTTATCTCCGTCGTATGGAGCTTCTGTCAGCTGAAACCTGCCCGGTGCCGTTTCTTCCATATCGGAACGGATCAGGTCTGACTGGCTGTCGCTGTCATGATTAACATCCAGATTTGCTGATGATTCTGATCTGCATGACTCCCGGATCCTTGAGGATATGACAGTGTCGGCAGTTTTTTGGATCTGTGAGCCTGAGTCAGTTCCTGCAGGTATTTTTTTTATGAGTCTTTCGTCTGGAATTTCCAGATCTGCGTCAGTGTAAACACGGCCGCTGACCTGATCTCTGCTCGGGCAGAGTGTTTCGCTGGTTTTACTGTTTTCTTCTGTCTGTTCAGTCCGGTTTACAGTGTCCGCAACGGAGTGTTCTGCTGCTGTTTTACCGTCACGGGTGCAGGATCCTTTCACAGTTTCAGTATCAGTTGATCCGGTTAACAGCTCTGATTTTCCTGAATCTTCTGAGACCCTGTTTTCCTGTGAAGATCCGTTGTCTGAACACTCTCCGGAGAGAATTTTCGTCAGATCGCTGTAATTTTTTCTGTCATCGTCGTCTCCGATGTAGACGTTCAGCTGATCTCTCAGTTCTACTGCCTTCTCTTTCGGAATTTCAAGATAAAAATCAAGAACATCTCTTATGAGTCTTGCCTTATCCTTTGACAGATTGTTGTTCCGGAGCATATCTGTGTCCATGTAAATTCACCGTATTTTCGACTGATCCTGATGACTGTAAGTTCCATGAGTTAATTGTAAAGACTGAGGATGAATTGTGCATCAAGTATATGAACCCGGTGAAATAACGTTTCAAAAATGTGATTTTTATAAACGCGATCTGTTATGACGTTATTTAATAAAGCTGCTTACTGTACGGGTATTTCGTATGGAGAAATTATGCTCACACATGGATTGTACTCAATTGCAAATCATGGGAGCAGCTGCTGTTGTGGATAAAGCTCAGGTAAAAATGTTAAATGATCCTGACGAATGGTTTAAATATCCTGGCTCTGTTGTAGAAAAGCGAGGATTGCACGTTTAATTGAGATGGTAGTGCAGGAATACAAGGTTAAACCTGGCAAAAAAATTGGCATTTTGTATATCTGTCTGGTAAACAGTTGGCATTCTTAGCAACTTGATTGGCAAAAAGTTGGTATTCTTATGAACTTACTTGGTATTCTCAATATTCAGTTGGTATTTTTTTGTATATACACTTGGCAAAATTCTAAAATTCTCAAAAAAAATGTTATTTTTTGCAAATTGCTTGTCAAGTTAACAAAATTACTTGGCAAATCATTTATAATTTATTGGAGAACTTGCTATTTTATGCTTATCTTACTGTAGAATAACATGAGGAATGCAAACACTATGTTAGAAGATGAACTACAAAATCTTGTTCGTAAAATACAAAAGCGTCAGACAGAATTTCAAAATATCGAACTTAAAGCAGCCAGTGTAGATTTTCCTAAAAAAATATGTAAATGGTCGGAAATAAAAAATTCTGACCGTTTTTGAGGATATAACATAGGTTGAAAAAATTGACAGGGCCTACGCATGAATATAAAATAATCAATCTGTTCGAATAGTAAGCGCATTATTATTTGATGCACCCATAGGGTAATAATCATTCTGTGAAGATGAAAAAGTCGGAAAAATGAGCTACAGTTCGAAAATTAAAACAAAAATGTAACAAAAGGATCACGGAATTGAATTTTTGATTGTTAATTGCATTGAAAACTGATCAAATACTGATATTTAGGTCTTCAGGAAAAGATTATGTTGATGGATGCAATAGAACGTATGTCTGAATTGATTAAAGTTGATGATCC
>JAEEGG010004790.1_pt1 | contig 32635 bp, 27 predicted proteins | sample 9134161 | NCBI WGS metagenome assembly JAEEGG01 (sample SAMN16246543, study PRJNA631951) | gut metagenome | biome: gut microbiome; feature: rumen; material: CR-attached | host: Bos | place: Iran: Karaj | collected 2018-10 | reverse complement strand
AGAGACGTGGGAGGAGATGCCCCCGATGTTCCTGACGTCAGCAGAGAAAAAAGAAGGCAGAAACGAAGTTCTTAACTATATAGAAAAAATAAACGAGGAGTTATGAAAACGGAAAGTGGATTTGAGAAGTTGAGGAAAAGGATAGGGATGGTGCTGGGCCCGCTGTGTGCCCTGCTGATTTGGCTGATGCCTATCGAGGGTATTTCGGAGTCGGCACACCATATGTTGGCCATCATGTCGCTGGTGGCTATCTGGTGGATTACGGAGCCGGTGCCCATCCCGGTGACGTCGCTGTTGGGTCCGACACTGTGCGTGGTGCTGGACATTGCGCCGATGAAAGATGCCTTTGACAACTTTGCCAATCCGATGATATTCCTATTCATGGGTGGTTTCTTGTTGGCGAAGGGTATGATGGTGAATGGGCTGGACAAGCGCATGGCCTACGGTATCATGTCGATGAAGTGGGTGGGCGATTCGCCCCGAAAGATATTCCTGGCCATCGGACTGGCGTGTATGCTCTGCTCGGGATGGATCAGCAATACGGCCACGGCAGCGATGATGTTTCCCATTGCCTTGGGACTACTGGAGGCTATCCGCGAGATGATGGCTGCCAACGGAAAGACCATCGACCTGGCGAACTATAAGTATGCCACGGGACTGATGCTGATGACGGCCTATGCCTGTAGCATCGGTGGTGTGATGACGCCCATCGGCACGCCCCCGAACATTATCATGATTGGTTTCCTGGACCAGTTGGCTCCGCAGGCTCCGTCGATATCGTTCTTCCAATGGATGATATGGGGCATCGTGGCCATGGTGCTATACTTCCTGATAGCCTACGTGGTGCTGTGGAGGATGTTCCCGGCTGACGTGAAACACATCGAGGGTGCCCGTGAGTTTATCAGAGAAAATGTGAACTCGCTGGGCAAGTGGACCACGGCACAGAAGAGCACCATCATTGCCTTTACGGTGGCCGTGGTGCTGTGGGTGGCGCCCAGTGTGCTGAGCATCGTCTATGGGGCGAAGTCGGACGTGATGACATTCTACGACAACCACTTCCCGGAATCCATCGCTGCCATGGTGGGTGGACTGTTGCTGTTCTTCCTGCCCGGAGACAAGAAGAAGGGGGAGACCGCACTGAGCTGGAAGGATGGTGTGGAAGGTATCGAGTGGGGCACGCTGCTGCTCTTTGGAGGTGGTCTGGCCATGGGTGCGATGATGTATACCACGGGACTGTCGGCATGGATAGGCAATGGTATCAAGGAGGCTCTGGGTGATGACCCGTCGGAGTGGGCCTTTGTGGGTGTGTTCTGCGTAACAGCCTTGATTCTGTCGGAGTTGACATCGCACACGGCATCGACCAACCTGATAGCGCCCATCGCCATTGGGGCTGCGCTGTCGTTGGATATGAGTCCAATCCCTGTGGCCATCGGTATTGCCCTGTCGTCGTCATTAGGATTTATGATGCCGGTATCGACACCGCCTAACGCCATTGTCTATGCGTCGGGGTATGTGCCCATCACGAAGATGATCAAAACGGGATTCATTATCGACCTGATTGGTATTACGGTGGTAACCGTTCCTGTGGTTATCCTACTGGTTAAATTCGTAATGAACGTATGACACCGTATTTGGACGTACAACATCTCAGCAAGTCATTCGGTGCCCTGCAACTGTTTGAGGATATCAGTTTCTCTATTGGCGAAGGCCAGAAGGTGGGGCTGATTGCGAAGAATGGGACGGGTAAGTCGACGTTGCTCTCGATACTTTGCGGTAAGGAGGGCTACGACGCGGGGGACATCGTGTTTCGCAGGGACCTGAAGATAGGGTTTCTGGAGCAGAGTCCGACGTTTGACCCGGAGGAGACAGTGCTGGATGCGTGTTTCAATCACCAGGGAGATCCGGAGAAGGTGTTGAAGGCCAAGCAGGTGTTGACGCAGCTGAAGATTCGCGATTTGGAGCAGCCCATGGGGCAGCTGAGTGGCGGACAACAGAAGCGGGTGGCACTGGCCAACGTGCTGTTGACGGAACCCGACCTGCTGATACTGGACGAACCCACGAACCATCTGGACTTGGAGATGATAGAATGGTTGGAGGGGTTCCTGCAGCGGGGCAACAGGACGCTGCTGATGGTGACGCACGACCGATTCTTCCTGGACCGTGTGTGCTCAGTGATTCTGGAACTGGACGACCGCACCATCTATACCTATCGGGGCAACTATGCCTACTATCTGGAGAAGCGTCAGGAGCGCATAGACAACCGCAGGGCGGAGATAGCGCGCGCCAACAACCTGTATCGCACGGAACTGGAATGGATGCGACGGATGCCCCAGGCACGCGGTCATAAGGCGCGCTACAGGGAGGAGGCTTTCTACGAACTGGAGAAGGTGGCGAAACAGCGATTGGAGGAGCGCCAGCTGCGGTTGAAGGCATCGAACGTGTATATCGGCTCGAAGATTTTCGAGATTCAATATGTCTCGAAGAAATTCGAGGATGTGGTCATCCTGAAGGACTTCTACTATAACTTCTCGCGGTTTGAGAAGATGGGTATTGTGGGGTCGAACGGTACGGGTAAGTCGACGTTTATCAAGATGCTGCTGGGACTGGAACCGGTGGACGAAGGACACATCGTGATAGGTGATACGGTGAGGTTCGGGTATTTCTCCCAGGACGGGCTGCAATTCAATGAGCAACAGAAAGTTATCGACGTTATCACCGATATTGCGGACTATGTGGAACTGGGCGGAGGCAAGAAACTGTCGGCTTCGCAATTGCTGCAATATTTCCTGTTTACGCCCGAGCAACAATATAATTATGTGTATAAATTGAGCGGTGGTGAGCGCAGAAAATTGTACCTTTGCACCGTGCTGATGCGCAACCCCAACTTCCTGGTGCTGGACGAGCCTACCAACGACCTGGACATCGTGACGCTGCAGATTCTGGAGGAATACTTGCAGGATTTCCCCGGGTGCGTGATTGTGGTATCGCACGACCGCTACTTTATGGATAAGGTGGTGGACCATCTGCTGGTGTTCAAAGGCCAGGGTGAGATCAAGGATTTCCCCGGAAACTATACACAGTATCGGGAGTGGGCCAGCCTGGAGGAAAATAAGACTAGTAGCTCTAGTAGCTCTTGTAGCACCAGTACGGCTGGTAAGCCCAGCTACCGCCACGATGACCGCAGGCGCCTGTCGTACAAGGAGAAGCGCGAGATGGAGCAGTTGGAGAAGGACATCGCTGCCCTGGAGGAAGAGAAGAAAAAGATAGAAGAGGCTCTTTGCGGAGGCACCACCGAGGTGGAAGAAATCACCGCGATGAGCAAGCGATTGCCACAGTTGAACGACGAGTTAGACAACAAGTCGTTCAGATGGTTAGAATTAAGCGAAATAGAGTAATCATAAAGGTCAAAGTTCAAAGTTCAAAGTTCAAAGATGCAGAGCTACCCTTCACAGTTGTTAGAGAAAGCAGTTTGTGAGTTTTCCAAACTGCCGGGCATCGGGCGCAAGACAGCCTTGCGGCTGGTGCTGCACCTGTTGCGCCAAGAGGAAGAGGAGGTGACACAATTGGCTGATGCCATCAGCAGGATGCGCAAAGAGGTGAGGCGCTGTAAGGTGTGCCATAACATCAGCGACAGCGAGCTGTGTCCTATCTGCAGCAATCCCAGAAGGGATGGTAGCACGATCTGCGTGGTGGAGAACATTCAGGACGTAATGGCTGTGGAGAACACCCAGCAGTTTCACGGGCTGTATCATGTGCTGGGGGGCGTGATATCACCGATGGACGGTATCGGACCGTCGGACCTGGAGATAGAATCGCTGGTGGAGCGGGTGAGCCAAGGTGAGGTGAAGGAGGTGATTCTGGCGTTGAGCTCGACCATGGAGGGCGACACCACCAACTTCTACATCTTCCGTAAACTAGCTCCGTACCACGATGTGAAAATCAGCATCATCGCACGAGGCATCTCGGTGGGTGATGAACTGGAATATACGGATGAAGTGACACTGGGAAGATCGATACTGAATCGAACGATATTTGAAGGAAAATAGATATGAATAATGAAGTATTTCAATTTTGGTTGACTACCGCAGTAGAACTGATGACGCTGTTGTGTGCCTATCTGGGTGTGCGACTGTATAAGAAGGACTGGAAGTTGAGGATGGTGCTGATTGTGGTGCCCTTGTTGGTGAATGCCGTCCTATACCTTATATATAATACGACCATCTTCTTCTATCTGGGTGTCGTCCTGCTTTTATGTATCCCGTTTGTATGGCCAAGAAAGTCAGCATAGTGATTGTCAGCTACAATGTGCGCCCGCTGTTGACCGAGTGCATTGATAGTGTCCGTTTAGCCCTTGCAGGACTGAGCGGAGACATCACCGTGGTGGACAATTGCTCGAAGGATGATACGGTGGAGTATCTGCAGAAGCACTATCCCGACGTGCAGCTGATTGTTAACCAGGAGAACGTGGGATTTGCCAGAGCCAACAATCAGGCCATCCGGCAGACGGATTCGGAATATGTGTTGCTGTTGAATCCCGACACCATCGTCTATGAACCTACCATTCGCGGATGTATCGACTTTATGGATGCACATCCGGAGGCGGGAGGAACAGGCGTGCGCATGTTGAACCGTGAGGGAAAGGCTGCTCCGGAATCGCGAAGGGCTATTCCCACGCCTTGGGTGGCTATGCTGAAGATGTTGGGCTTTACGCGTCGGTACTATATGAGCGACCTGCCCTGGGATGAGCCCAGTAGGATAGAGGTGATCAGTGGGGCCTATTGCATGCTGAGGCGCAAGGCACTGGATGAGGTGGGGTTGCTGGATGAAGACTATTTTATGTATGGCGAGGACATAGACCTCAGCTACCGACTGCTGAAGGGTGGGTGGCAGAACTGGTATCTGCCTTATGATATCGTGCATTACAAAGGAGGGTCGACGCAAAAGACCTCGTTCCGCTATGTGCACGTGTTCTATCAGGCCATGCTCATCTTCTTTCGCAAACACTACGGTCACCTGAGCTTCTTCTTCTCGCTGCCCATCAAGGTGGCTATCTATTTCCGTGCCTTCCTGGCTTTGATAGAGATGCAATCGGCCCGATTGCGCCAATTTATTAACCCTCGAACCGATGCTTATGAAAAAGATTAGACTGCGAGCCATGGAGCCCGAAGACTTGGAACTGCTCTACAAGATAGAGAATGATGTACGCCTGTGGAATGTAGGAGCTACCAACGTGCCGTATTCGCGCTATACCTTGCACGACTATATCGCCAACTCGGCGGATGATATCTATGCGGACAAGCAGTTGCGCATGATTGTGGAAGACATGGAGGGCAAGACCGTGGGTATCGTGGACTTGATGAATTTCTCGCCTCAGCATCTGCGGGCAGAGACGGGTATCGTCATACTGGATGCGGAGCGCAGGAAGGGGTATGCCACGGAAGCGCTGAACGCTTTGTGCGATTATGCCGGCAGGGTGTTGCACCTGCATCAGCTCTATGGGGTGGTGGGGAAGGACAATCAAGCTGCGTTGGCGCTTTACGAAAAAGCAGGTTTTGTGCACAAAGAAACCCTGAAAGAATGGCTGTTTGATGGCAAAAAATACACGGATGCCGTGCTGATGCAAAGATTTTTATAAAGTTTTTCCGAAAAAGTTTTGTATATTCGAAAATTCTGATTACCTTTGCACCCGCTAAACGACAAAAAGACAATTCTGGTGCGTTAGTTCAGTAGGTTAGAATGCCTGCCTGTCACGCAGGAGGTCACGAGTTCGAGTCTCGTACGCACCGCCAAACATTAGAAAGCTCATTGGATGACTCCAGTGGGCTTTTATTACAAAAAAATAGTATTACACAACTATGAAACAAACAATCCTCGTTACTGGTGGTACTGGTTTTATCGGTAGTCACACCACAGTAGAACTGCAGGAAGCAGGCTACAAAGTTGTTATCGTTGATAATCTCTCTAACTCTAACGCTAACGTCGTTGACGGTATTGAGAAAATTACGGGTGTGCGCCCTGAATTTGTAGAGGCAGACTGCTGCGATAAGGACGCTATGGAGCGCATCTTCCAGAAGTATCCCGACATCTCTGGTATTATCCACTTTGCTGCCAACAAGGCTGTTGGTGAGAGTGTGGAGAAGCCATTGATGTACTATCGTAACAACCTCGTATCGCTGATTAACCTGTTGGAACTGATGCCGAAGTATGATGTCAAGGGTATCATCTTCTCCAGCAGTTGTACTGTCTATGGTCAGCCCGCACAGGAGTACCTGCCTGTGACGGAGGATGCCCCTGTACAGAAGGCTATGAGCCCTTATGGCAACACCAAGCAGATTAACGAGGAAATCATTCATGACTATATTCACTCTGGTGCTCCCATCAAGTCAATTATCCTGCGCTACTTCAACCCCATTGGTGCGCATCCCACAGCACTTATCGGTGAGTTGCCCAATGGTGTGCCCATGAATCTGATTCCTTTCGTTACACAGACGGCGATGGGTATTCGTGAGCAGTTGAAGATTTTCGGTAACGATTATAATACTCCCGACAAGACCTGTATCCGCGACTATATCTATGTCGTTGACTTGGCAAAGGCTCACGTGAAGGCTATGGAGCGTGTACTCGATATTCCTGAGTGTGAGGCTGTCGAGATATTCAATATCGGTACTGGTAAGGGACTCTCAACGCTGGAAGTTGTTCAGGGCTTTGAGAAGGCTACAGGTGTGAAGGTCAACTGGACCTACGCTCCACGTCGTGAGGGCGATATCGAGCAGGTTTGGGGTAATGTTGACAAGGCCAACAAGGTACTTGGCTGGAAGGCAGAGACTCCTACCGAGGAAGTGCTCAAGTCAGCCTGGAAATGGCAGCAGAAACTGCGCGAAGACGGAATACAGTAATCTGAAAGATGAAAAATTAAAAATGAAAGATAAAAAAAGGCCTGCTCCACAACGAAGCAGGCTTTTTTTAGTAACCATTAACCAATAACCGTTAACCATTAACCAGTTAATAGCTGCGGGCAATGATAACACGAGCCTTGGCAGGTTTGCCAGTCACCATATCTACACCAGGTGTCTGCTCTACGCCAAAGGGCACGCAACGAATGGTAGCCTGTGTCTCTTCCTTAATCTTAGCCTCAGTTTCGGCAGTACCATCCCAGTGGCAGAGGAAGAAACCGCCGTCCTTTACCTTCTCCTTGAACTCCTCGTAGTTCTCGCACTCGAAGATGTGAGCATCGCGATAGTCCTTGGCCTTCTTGAAGATGTTGGCCTGGATATCGTCAAGCAGCTGCTCCACGTATTCAGCGATACCCTCAATAGAACGGGTCTCCTTCTCCAATGTGTCACGACGCATCACCTCGATGGTGCCGTTCTCCAAGTCGCGAGCACCCAGTACCAGACGTACGGGAACACCCTTCAACTCATAGTCAGCAAACTTGAAGCCAGGACGCTTGTTGTCAGCATCGTCAAACTTGACGGTGATGCCCTTAGCACGCAGCTTCTCGATGATAGGAGTAACCTCCTTGTTCACCTGCTCCATCTGTTCGGGTTTGGTGGCAATAGGAATGATGACCACCTGGATGGGAGCCAACTTCGGAGGCAATACCAAACCGTTATCGTCAGAGTGGGTCATGATGAGCGCACCAATCAGACGGGTAGAAACACCCCATGAGGTAGCCCAAACGTATTCGGGCTTGTTCTCTTTATTAAGATAGGTAACCTCGAAAGCCTTAGCGAAGTTCTGACCCAGGAAGTGAGAGGTACCGCTTTGCAGAGCCTTACCATCCTGCATCATTGCCTCGATGGTGTAAGTATCGAGCGCACCGGCAAAACGCTCAGTCTCACTCTTCACACCCTGAACAACGGGTACAGCCATCCACTCCTCAGCGAACTTGGCATAGACCTTCAGCATCTTCTGTGCTTCCTCTTCGGCTTCCTCACGAGTAGCATGAGCCGTGTGACCTTCTTGCCACAGGAACTCAGAAGTGCGCAGGAACGGACGAGTGCGCATCTCCCAACGCATGACGTTACACCACTGGTTGCACATCAGGGGCAGGTCGCGCCATGAGTGAATCCAGTTTTTATAGGTATTCCAAATGATGGTCTCCGAAGTAGGACGGACAATCAACTCCTCTTCCAGCTTGGCAGAGGGATCAACCTCTACACCGCTCTTGTCCTCCTTGGCACGCAGACGATAGTGAGTGACCACAGCACACTCCTTGGCGAAACCCTCTACGTGTTCAGCCTCTCTTGAAAGGAATGACTTGGGAATCAGCAGGGGGAAATATGCATTCTGAGCACCAGTCTCCTTAAACATCTTGTCCAGCTGCTGCTGCATCTTCTCCCAGATGGCATAGCCGTAGGGTTTGATAACCATGCAACCACGAACAGCACTCTGTTCGGCTAAGTCGGCTTTAACGACCAAATCGTTAAACCACTGGCTATAATTATCAGCCCTTTTTGTTAATTCTTTTAATTCTTTTGCCATGATTTATACAATAAATTCAAAATTTTGGTGCAAAGGTACAAAATAATTGAGAATTGACAATTGAGAATTGAGAATTATTTTATAATTTTGCATCCATAAAACATGTTTCACTTAAAAAACAAAAACATTATGAAGACAAAAATTCTTTCTTTATTGCTCTGTGTGGGCTTAGTCGTTGCTTGTAACAACACTCAGAAAGGTGCTGGTATCGGTGCTGGTGGTGGTGCTATTCTTGGTGCCGTAATCGGTCATTTTGCTGGTAATGCTGCTATTGGTGCTGCCGTAGGTGGTGCTGTAGGTGCTGGTGCTGGTGCTATTATCGGTAACCGTATGGACAAGGCCAAGAAGGCTGCTGAGCAGGTGAATAACGCTCAGGTTCAGACCGTTCAGGACGCTAATGGTCTGGAGGCTGTTAAGGTGACCTTCGATTCTGGTATCCTGTTTGCTACTGGTAAGGCTGATCTGTCTCAGGGCGCTAAGAACTCTCTGGTTCAGTTTGCTAAGGTGCTGAACGAGAATAAGGACTGCGACGTAGCTATCTACGGTCACACCGACAGCACTGGTTCTGACGCTGTCAACCAGCCTCTGTCTGTTAACCGTGCTAACAGCGTTAGCAACTACCTGAAGTCTTGTGGCGTTAGCGCTGCTCAGATTAAGAGTGTTGAGGGTCAGGGCTCTACTAACCCCGTTGCTGACAACTCTACTGAGGCTGGCCGTAAGCAGAATCGTCGTGTAGAGGTGTATATGTACGCTTCTAAGAAGATGATTGAAGAGGCTCAGGCTCAGGCTAACTAATGTCTGATGTAAGACGTGAAGAAAATTCGCGATTTCGTCAAAAAAACGATTAAATGGATAGTGGTGGCGTTCTTCGCCTCCACTATTCTTTCTGTTGTTGTATTGCGGTGGTTGCCAGTTTATTACACACCACTGATGTTTATCAGACTGGCGCAGCAGAAGAGCGAGGGGCAACCATTGACATTACACCACCATTGGGTTCCATTGGAGGAGATTTCCCCCTCTTTACCCTTGGCAGTTATGTCTTCAGAGGATGCCCGTTTCCTGGAACATCACGGCTTTGACTATAAAGCCATCGAACAAGCTGCCATGCGAAATATTAAGCATCCGGAGAAACGCAAGCATGGAGCTTCAACCATCTCGCAGCAAACAGCTAAGAATGTTTTTCTGTGGCCGGGTCGTTCGTGGGTGCGTAAGGGTTTTGAAGTCTATTTTACGGTACTCATTGAACTGGTATGGAACAAGGAGCGCATCATGGAGGTCTATCTGAACAGCATTGAGATGGGTGATGGTATCTATGGGGCTGATGCTGTGGCACAATGGCATTTTGGTACGACTGCCCAGGAACTCACCAAGCAACAATGTGCGCTGATAGCTGTTTCATTGCCCAATCCGCGTCGTTTCAATTCGGCAAAGCCCAGTGGTTATATGTTGAAACGTCAGCGTCGCATTCTTCATGATATGAAGTTTGTAAAGCCAATAAACAGTAACCGTTAACCAATAACCGTTATCCGGTAAATAAGGGTTAATAATCATTATTTTTAGGTATTTCCACAGAAACATTCGTTCATGTGGGAAATCTTTGCTATCTTTGCAGTCAAATAACAGAAGATATGCATCTTTCAGATTTGAAGACAGGCGAGAAAGCCTATATAGTAAAGGTGAAAGGACATGGTGGCTTCCGTAAGCGCATCATCGAGATGGGTTTTATCAAGGGTCAGGAAATCGAGGCATTGCTTAGTGCTCCGCTGCAAGACCCTGTGAAATACAAGGTGATGGGCTATGAGGTCAGTTTGCGTCGTCAGGAAGCTGAGCAGATAGAGGTTAGTTATGAAAGACTGCGCTCCGTTGACGAGAGTCCAATGACGTCTACATCGACGCCTCGTGACCAACAGCATGCTTCTTCTGGCGTCAAGGAGATTACTATTGCCTTAGTAGGTAATCCCAACTGTGGTAAGACGTCGTTGTTTAATTTTGCTTCTGGTGCCCACGAGCATGTTGGAAACTATAGCGGTGTGACTGTTGATGCCAAGGAAGGATATACCCACTTTGGGGGATACCGCATCCGTCTGGTTGACCTGCCAGGCACTTATTCGCTGTCTGCCTATTCTCCAGAGGAATTATATGTGCGCAAGCAACTCGTTGACGATACGCCGGATGTGATTATCAACGTCATTGATGCCTCGAATATTGAGCGTAACCTGTATCTTACCACCCAGTTGATGGATATGCACCTGCGTGTGGTTTGTGCGCTGAATATGTTCGATGAATTGGAGATGCGTGGCGACAAACTCAATGTGGACAAACTCAGTTCATTGTTGGGTATGCCGATGGTTCCGACATCGTTCAAAACGGGTAGGGGACTAGATCTGTTGCTTAGTGAGGTGATACATATCTTTGAGAGTCGTGAGGGACATGACGAGTACTATCGTCACTTCCATATCAAGCATGACCACGAGATAGAAGATGGTATCAATAATATCCAGAAATACTTGAAAGGCAACGAATTACTGCGTTTGCGCTATTCAACGCGTTGGTTGGCCATCAAGTTGCTGGAGATGGATAAGGAGGTGGATGCCATTCTGCGCGAACTGCCTGACTACGATAAGATTATCGAGGCGCGTGATACTGCCGTTCGTCGTATCAAGGAAGAGACAGGAGATGACTCTGAGACAGCCATTATGGATGCCAAGTACGGTTTCATCCGTGGTGCCTTGCATGAAGCAGGCTATGTAGTGGGTGTCAAAGAAGATACCTATAAGACCACCCATAAACTGGATGCGCTGATTACCAACCGTTGGGTTGGTTTCCCCATCTTCTTCTTCATTCTCTATCTGATGTTTGAGGTGACGTTCATCCTGGGACAATACCCGATGGATTGGATAGAAATGGGTGTTGACCAACTAGGATCCATGATTGGTGATATGATGGCTGAAGGACCATTGAAAGCGATGCTAATTGACGGTATCCTCGGTGGCGTAGGCTCTGTCATCGTCTTCCTGCCACAGATTCTGATACTCTATACCTTTATCTCTGTTATGGAGGACTCAGGCTATATGGCTCGTGCAGCCTTTATCATGGACAAGTTGATGCACGGCATGGGACTGCACGGCAAGTCGTTTATTCCGTTGATTATGGGCTTTGGCTGTAATGTTCCTGCAGTAATGGCCACACGTACTATCGAGAGTCGTCGCTCACGCCTCATTACCATGCTGGTGCTGCCTATGATGTCGTGCTCCGCGCGCCTTCCTATTTATATTATGATTACGGGTGCTTTCTTTACGGCTCGCTACCAGAGTCTGGTGATGATTTCACTCTATGTCGTTGGAATCGCCCTGTCTGTTATTATCGCCCGCGTGTTGAGCATCTGGGTTATCAAAGGTGAGGACACGCCTTTCGTGATGGAACTGCCCCCTTATCGTTTCCCCACAGCAAAGGCTATCTTCCGTCATACGTGGGAGAAAGGCAAACAGTATCTGAAGAAGATGGGAGGAGTGATTCTTGTGGCCTCTATCATCGTCTGGGCGCTGGGCTATTTTGGTACCATGGGTGTTGCTCCTTCGTTGGAGGAGAGCTTTATCGGTCTGTTAGGAAAGGCCGTAGAACCCATCTTTACCGTGCAGGGTTTCGACTGGCGATTGGATGTCAGCCTGATAGCCGGTGTCGGTGCCAAGGAGATTGTGGCCAGCACTATTGGTGTGCTCTATGGCGATAGCGCCTACAATTTCTCTCAGCTCACTGCCTACTGTTTCCTGCTCTATGTACTCATCTATTTCCCCTGTATTGCGACTATTGCTGCCATCAAGCAGGAGAGCGGCTCATGGCGCTGGGCAATCTTTGCCGCCATCTATACTACTGTCCTGGCATGGATAGTATCCGCTGCCGTCTACCAGATTGGTTCTTGCTTTCTAGCATAGACAAAACGTCCGATAACTTTTAAACAACCAATAATAAAATGAAAAAACTACTCTTAACAACTACTATCACGCTGGCCTTTGCTGCACAGGCAATGGCAGGTGATGTCGTGAAGGCTACCATTCATGCCGATCAGGCAGGTGCTAAAATCAACAAGGAAATCTATGGTCAGTTCTCTGAACATCTCGGCTCGTGTATCTATGGTGGTCTGTGGGTTGGGGAAAACTCTCCTATTCCCAACATTAACGGCTACCGTAAGGACGTCTTTGAGGCCCTGAAGGCCCTGAAGGTTCCCGTCTTGCGTTGGCCTGGTGGCTGTTTTGCTGACGACTATCACTGGATGGACGGCATTGGTCCTAAGAAGGATCGTCCCTCATTGCGCAACAACAACTGGGGTGGCACCATCGAGGACAATTCCTTTGGTACCCACGAATTTTTGAACCTCTGCGAGATGCTCGGCTGCGAGCCCTATATTAGCGGTAACGTAGGCTCTGGTACCGTCAAGGAGATGGCCCAATGGGTAGAATATATGACCAGTGACGGCGATACACCTATGGCTCGTCTGCGTCGTCAGAATGGTCGTGACAAGGCGTGGAAGGTTAAGTACTTCGGCATAGGCAACGAGGCGTGGGGCTGTGGTGGCAACATGCGTCCCGACTATTATTCCAATGAGTATCGTAAGTTTAATACCTACCTGCGCGACTATACGGGTAACAAACTCTACCGCATCGCCTCTGGTGCCTCTGACTACGACTATGAGTGGACCGAGGTGCTGATGAAGAATATCGGTACACAGATGCAGGGCATTTCTTTGCACTACTATACCTGCTCAGGTTGGGACGGACCAAAAGGCTCTGCAACCAAGTTCGACAACGACCAGTATTATTGGGCGCTGGGCAAGTGTTTGGAAATTGAAGAAGTTATCAAGAAGCACAAAGCCATCATGGACGAGAAAGACCCTGAAGGCAAGATAGGCTTGCTCGTAGACGAGTGGGGTACCTGGTGGGACGAAGAGCCTGGAACCATCAGCGGTCATCTCTATCAGCAGAATGCTCTGCGCGATGCTTTCGTCGCTTCCTTGTCGCTTAACGTGTTCCACAAATACACCGATCGTGTGAAGATGGCCAACATCGCACAGATTGTCAATGTGCTGCAGTCCATGATACTTACCGACCAGGAAGGCACAGGTCACATGGTGCTCACACCGACCTACCACGTCTTCCAGATGTATACGCCATTCCAAGAGGCCACTTATCTGCCCGTCGACCTGAAGAGCGATGTCGTAGCTGTCAGCAAGGCTTATTTCAAGGAGAAGGAGGGTGCCAAGGATGCCGGCTATCGCCCCTGTCCGTTGCTCTCTGCCTCTGCGGCCAAGACTAACGACGGCTCCATTGTCCTCGCCATTACCAATGTCAGCCTTGATACGGCACAGACCATTGACTTCGCTATTGCTGGTTACAATGCCAAGCAAGTCAGCGGTCGCATTCTCACCTCGAAGAATGTGGCCGATTTCAACGACTTCCAGCATCCCGACGTGGTGGCACCTAAGGATTTCAACGATGCCAAACTAAAGAAAGGCGTGCTTACCGTTGCTGTTCCTGCCAAGTCCATCGTTGTGCTGAACATCAAGTAATAATAAGAAAAAGGTATAAAGCTATATAGAGGGGGGCTTACTCGTGGTGGTAGGGCTCCCCTTTAATTATTGTACACGCGCGATAAATCTGCTCGGTAAAGGTGAGGCGTATCATCTGGTGTGAGAACGTCATCTTGGAAAGGCTGAGTTGTTCGTTGGCACGTTGGTATACAGCAGGTGAGAAACCATAAGGGCCTCCGATGATAAAGATTAGTCTGCGAGCGGTTTGCTGTTTCTGTTCCAACCAACGCGCAAACTCAATGCTACGATACTCCTTGCCGTGTTCATCGAGAAGCACAACGGTATCAGTAGGTTGTAACTGCTTGAGAATGAGTTCGCCCTCAGCCTGCTTCTGTTGTTCTTCCGTCAGATTCTTGGTATTTTTCAGTTCAGGAATGGTAACGACCTCGAAAGGCATATAGTGTCCAATGCGCTCCACGTAGTCGTTGATGCCGGCTATGAAGTGCTTATTAACCGTTTTACCTACCTGAATGAGAATTGTTTTCATCGTGTAGAATGGAAACCTTCAAGATTCTTGTAACGACGCAGCATCATGCGGCGATAGATGTTACGCAACCAGATGGGCTCAGTAACTGCGAATGCAAAACCAATGATAATCAGCAAGATGTAGGCAATAGTGGTGTCGAAGATAGCCTCGAAGATGAAAACGATGATGACGGGTGCAAACATCGCTACCATCGACAGGATGCCCTGCCACTTGTTTTCCATCTGGTTCTTGCCCGTAATCTTCTCGTTGAGGGGTAGGGTGTCCTTGTTGAATACAGCCAGCTGGAACAGCATGCAATAGACGGGGCCCATAGCTGTCAGCAAATAGGCCAATAGCATTAGAATGGAGATGCGACCCGTGATAACAGGTGGTAGCATTAGCAGGAACGGCAACAACAGAATGACGCTGTAGTAATAGTATTTGGCGCGTAGCAGTGTCAGGATGTTCTCCTCGTGCACCATCAGCAGGTCAATATAGTTTCCCTCGGGACACATCACCTTGGTAAGGTTGACTGCTCCGAAGAAGACAAAAGCATAGAGACAGAGGAAGTTACGGCTGAAAGAACCGCTATACATATCGCCAAAGGCCATCATGAGTGAGAAGAAGGTGATGAAGCACACTCCTTGTATGAATCGCGTGCGAATGGCCTTGTTGCGCATAGTACTCTTGATTTCCAGTTTCAGGTATTCGCCAATCTGTCCGAAGCGGTTCAACGCCTGGAACTCAGATACGTGCTTCAGCTTTGTCTTCTCCTTTTTGCTGATTTCATCGTAGATGAGCGACATCTGCATGCGTCGGTTGATAGCGAACAAAATGGCAAAAATGATAGCGAAGATGGCGAATGTCCACCACGAGAACACATGACCGGAGATTGCATCGCTGATGAAATCGAGTACTGCGTCGATTTGACTGTTGGAGAGTACGAAGAACGGTACTATCATCGAACCATAGAAGGCGGCAGGTAATGCCCACCACCACATACTCTGATTGACGAGTGTGCGAACCATCAGGTACCACTGGCTGTTGACCAGTACCATCAGATGGAGCAAGCAGAGCATGCCGATAGCTGCCCATCCAGTCATTCCACCGCACCATACGATGAAGGTGTAGGGTAGGAATAGCGTCATCCATACGAAGTTGCCACTATCCATCAGCTGTTGGATAAGGAAGCACTCGATGGCACTATATTTACTAATTGGTGTCAGCAGATACGGTTTCACCAGCATCATCGGAGTCTGCTGGGTAGCAAAACGGGCACCGAAGTCGAGTATGAGTAGGAAAGGCATGAAGTAGAGCACCAATTCGGGTGTCTGTTCCTTGGCAGCCAACCATCCGAAGAATGTTCCTAAGCCAATAAACTCAACAGACAAAATGGCTATCGCGATGAAACCAATGAGTTTTCCGTATTGATTGGCTTCGAACATGACGTTACGCTTTGCGCTGAGTTTTACGTTCTTGCGTAACAGAAAGAATAGTTGTAACTTGTTCATCGTAAGTCTATTACCTCTGCGTTGGGGAAATCTTTAGAGTTAAAACGGAACATTCCATCGGACAATGTGCTTTGTTTGAAGCCTGTGATGTTGATGGTTGTCCAGCCTTTCTGCTGTCGCATGCGTATCTGTGATGGAATGTAGGTTTTCTGATTGATGGTGATGTACATCTCTTGGATGCTACGCTTGTTGGAAGCTGTCAGATGTACGATGAAACTGCCGTTTTTCTTCTCCATCGTATATTTGTAGCCCTTCTGGTACATATAGATGAAGTTATAGGGATTGATGGTTGCCAGTTCTGACTCCGTTGGATTGGCCACATTCACCTCTTCGTTCTTCTTCAGATAGGTCCATTGCGTCTTGCCGTCAAACCAGATGGTGGCCTGCGGTGTCGTTGCCTGGAACTTACGTCCCTTGATGGCGATAGAACCGCTGGTATTGAACTGGTCACCCTTTATCGAGAAGGAAGCCTTGGCTCCCGACTTTGCCGATATGTTTGCAGCAGCCTTGTCGAGCACCTGCTTGGCTGTCTGGGCACTCATGGGTAATGCTATCATGAGTGCAAGCAGGGATATTATTCCTCGATGGGTAAACCATCGAGCACATGCATTTATCCTTTCCATTGTGCTAACAGGTTTTCAAGAGACGTTTCGTCCATGATGAGTACTTCGCGAGGCTTTGAACCATGAGCAGCACCTACGATGCCTGCCTTTTCCAACTGGTCCATCAGTCGTCCTGCACGGTTGTAGCCGATGGCGAACTTACGCTGAATCAAGCTTGTTGAACCGCTCTGTTCGCGAACAATGAGACGGGCGGCATCCTCGAACATCGGGTCAAGATGCTGCATATCCACGTCACGACTCTCGCCACCTTCGCCTTCGTCGGTGTCAGGCTCAGGTAACTCAAAGGCCATGGCGTATCCCTGCTGGTCAGCAATGAAGTTGTTGATGCGCTCCACCTCAGGTGTATCCACGAAGGCACACTGTACACGAACGGGTTCTCCACCATTCAGATAGAGCAGGTCACCACGTCCCACCAACTGCTGAGCACCTGGACGGTCCAGGATGGTACGCGAGTCAATCATGGCACCTACGCGGAAGGCGATACGACTTGGGAAGTTAGCCTTGATGGTACCAGTAATGATATTCGTGGTAGGACGCTGGGTAGCGATGATCATGTGAATACCTACGGCACGAGCCAGCTGAGCGATACGTGCGATAGGCAACTCAACCTCCTTGCCAGCGGTCATAATCAGGTCACCAAACTCATCGATAACCACCACGATATACGGCATGAAACGGTGGCCGTGCTCTGGATTGAGCTGGCGGTCAATGAATTTCTTGTTGTATTCCTTGATGTTACGGGCCTGTGCAATCTTCAGCAGGTCGTAACGGGTATCCATCTCCTTACACAGCGAGTTGAGCGTGCGAATAACTTTGGTGACATCGGTGATGATGGGTTCTTCACCCTCATCGGGAACCTTTGCCAAGAAGTGTTTTTCGATATTTGAATACACGCTGAACTCCACCTTCTTCGGGTCAACGAGAACAATCTTCAACTCGGCAGGGTGCTTCTTGTATAATAAAGAGGTAATGATAGCGTTCAGACCAACAGACTTACCCTGACCGGTAGCACCAGCGACAAGCAGGTGTGGAGCCTTGGCAAGGTCGAACATAAACACCTCGTTGGTAATCGTCTTACCCAAGGCACAAGGCAGTTCCATCGTGGTTTCCTGGAACTTCTTTGAATCGAGAATAGAACGCATAGATACCGTAGCTGGCTTGGCGTTAGGCACCTCGATACCGATAGTACCCTTGCCAGGGATAGGTGCAATGATACGGATGCCCAGTGCTGACAACGACAGGGCGATATCATCCTCCAGATTACGGATGCGCGAGATACGCACGCCAGGGGCTGGAGTAATCTCGTAAAGCGTGATGGTAGGACCAACGGTAGCCTTGATGCTGCTGATTTCCACGCCGAAGTTGCGGAGTACGTCAACGATGCGGTTCTTGTTGGTGTTCTGTTCTATCATGTCGATGAACGGCTTACCGTCACTCTCACGCTGATCCAGCAGGTCGAGGGTAGGATACTTGTAGTTCTCCAAATCGCGCTTGGGGTCGTAGGGGGTCGATATGTCGCCATAGTCGCCAACAACGGTCTTACCATGAGCGCTTTCTTCCTCTTCTGTCTCCTCAATGACAAACTCGGTGTCCTCAGATGTGTCTTCCTCGTTCTCCTCTTCCTCAGACTCCTGCGTCTCCCCAGTTTCTATGGGCTCTTGTCTGATGTCGGCGGAATCATCGTCCATTGAGAAGGTGATTTCTTCTGTCTCAGGATTGTCAAAGACGCGCTGCTCTTCTGGCGTCTCGTTATTGTCTTCGCTGTCGCCACCACCTACATTGATGGTCATAGGAATCTTCTTCAGGTAGTGCAGCGGATTGAAGAACTTGCGGAGAATGATAACCGTCTCCATGCTCAGATAGACAAGGAAAGCTACTGCCGAGAGACCGAGAATAGCCGTCAGTCCGGGTACGCCCAGCAATCCCTCAACCTGTTGGCAAAGAGCCAGTCCGTGGTCGCCGCCAGGATTGAAACAAGCATCTTCGAAGAATGGTGCCAGGAACTTTGCAAACGTCACCGATGACCATATCATCACGATAGCCAGCGACATGAACCACTTCAGCAGACGTACCTGATAGGCTCGCATCATGGTAACAGCTACCATCATCATAAAGATTGGTATGAAGAAGGCTGACAGTCCGAAGCAACGCTTGATGAAGAAGTGTGACGCATAGGCACCCAGCGAACCACACGAATTCTGGAACTCGCGGGCTTCGTTCATGATTTCTCCCTCGCGTGGCGATTCTATCAGACTCTGGTCGGCACTTCCCGTAGCAAAATAGGAGATGAACGCCCATATCAGATAGCCTGCAATGATGAGCAGACAGAAGCCTATCACGAAGTTAATACGCTCGTTGAAAAATATCTTGTCGATGCCTAAAGCCTCACGCAGCGTTTTTGCTGTTTTCTCAGAAGCCTTGCTTGTTTTCTTCTTTGCCATACCTTATTTATTATTACGAAATGCAAAATTACAAAGAATTTCTTAGATTTCATCATAAATTGGCGGTTTTTTTGTATTTTTTGTACCTTTTTTCGTACCTTTGCACCGCAAATGAAGAAAAAGATATACAACAAATACGACAAATCCAAGATTGGTACCCTCCCCAGAGTGCTTTTCGAAGGGCGAATCGTGGTGGTTTTGACAGAGACGGAGGCCGAAAAAGCCGTGCGTTTCCTGCTGTCGCAGCCCATTTTGGGTGTTGATACCGAGACGCGTCCGTCGTTCAAGAAAGGAACGGTCCATCAGGTATCGCTCTTACAGGTGTCCAGTCACGATGTCTGTTTCCTGTTCCGTCTGAACCAGTTGGGTATGTCACCATCGATTATACGATTGCTGGAGGACACGAAAGTGCCTAAGATTGGCTTGTCGCTGCGCGATGACCTCAACTCACTGCATAAACTGGGCGATTTCAAGGCGGGACGTTTTGTTGACCTGCAGAATTGCGTCAGCGAGGTGGGCGTCGAGGATATGAGTCTGCAGAAGTTGTATGCTAACTTCTTTGGCCAGCGCATCTCTAAGCGCGAGCAATTGACCAATTGGGAGGCGGATATATTGAGTGATAAACAGAAAGGGTATGCCGCTACGGATGCCTGGTCGTGCATTATGCTCTACGAAGAGCTGCAGCGATTGGAACAGACGGGCGATTACGAACTGATAAAGGTTGATGACAATGAAGCAAGTACGGCTGCGTAAGGGTAAGGAAGAGAGTCTTAAGAGATTCCATCCGTGGGTGTTCTCAGGTGCTATCGCTAGTATTGACGAGGGCATTACGGAGGGCGAAGTAGTGCGTGTGGTGACCAATACGGGCGATTTTATCGCTGTGGGTCACTATCAGGAAGGTTCTATTGCCGTCCGCGTATTAACGTTCTCTGACGTGCAGATTGACGATGAATTCTGGCATTCTCGTCTGGCATCGGCTTTGAAGATGCGTCAAGCCATTGGCATTGCCGACAACCCCAATAATAATACCTACCGACTGGTTCATGGCGAGGGCGATAACCTGCCAGGATTGATTATCGATGTCTATGGTGAGACTGCCGTTATGCAAGCCCATTCCATCGGTATGCACCTGTGTCGCAAGGAGATAGCTCGTGCGCTGAACGACGTGATGGAGGGGCGTGTAAAGCACATTTATTATAAGAGTGAGACCACGTTGCCGTTTATGACGGCGGACGATATGATTGCAACGCCACACTTCGACACCGATGAGGTGTTGAAGAACGGCTTTTTGGTGGGCGGTTCTGAAAATAACATTGCTACTGAGAACGGCTTGAAGTTCCGTGTAGACTGGCTGAAAGGTCAGAAGACGGGTTTCTTCGTGGACCAGCGCGAGAATCGTTCGTTGCTTGAGAAGTTCTCGAAGGCCAAGCGTGTGCTGAATATGTTCTGCTATACGGGTGGTTTCTCGTTCTATGCCATGCGTGGTGGTGCTGAACTCGTGCATAGTGTGGACTCGTCGGCTAAAGCCATCGAACTGACGAAGCAGAACGTAGAGCTCAACTTTCCTGGCGATGCCCGTCATGAGGCCTTCTGCGAGGATGCGTTTAAGTATTTAGAGCGTGCTGGTTCAAATTATAACCTAATTATTCTTGATCCTCCTGCTTTTGCTAAGCATCGTGGTGCTTTGCACAATGCACTGAAGGGCTACACTCGCCTGAATCAGAAGGCGTTTGAGAAGATTGAGAAGGGTGGTATCCTCTTTACGTTCTCTTGTTCGCAAGTGGTCACCAAAGACCATTTCCGTAATGCGGTATTCACGGCAGCTGCCCTTGCCAAGCGTAAGGTGCGCATCCTGCATCAGCTGCATCAGCCTGCCGATCATCCCATCAACATCTATCATCCAGAAGGTGAATACCTGAAGGGCTTGGTACTCTATGTGGAGTAAAGTAGAGCGATATATCAAGAAGTATAATCTGCTTAATTCCAACGATTTGCACATTGTTGCATTAAGTGGTGGTGCAGATAGTGTAGCTTTACTTCTGTTGCTAAAAGAGCACGGTTTCAACGTGCATGCTGCTCATTGTAATTTTCATTTGCGAGGCGATGAATCGGATAGGGATGAAGCTTTTTGTGTGGAACTCTGCCAGCAGCTTGGTGTAGAGCTTCATCGTGCCCATTTTGATACCCGTGAATATGCGGAGTTGCACAAGGTTAGCATTGAGATGGCGGCTCGCGAGCTGCGATATAAGTGGTTTGAACAGCTGCGTCAGGACATTGGTGCTGCTGGAATCTGTGTGGCCCACCATCGTGACGACTCTGTGGAAACGGTCCTTTTGAACCTTGTCAGAGGCACTGGGTTGCGTGGTTTGACGGGTATTCAACCACGAAATGGCTCTATTTTACGGCCACTTTTATGTGTTTCAAGGGCTGAAATCGAGGCTTTTTTGGCTGAAAAAGGGCAAAAATACGTCACGGACAGTACTAATTTGGAGGCTGATGTGCAACGGAATGTGGTTCGATTGGAAGTGTTTCCGTTGCTTCGAAAGCTTAATCCTGCCGTCGCTGAGAATATCCAGCGGACAACTGAGAATTTGGCTGAAGCACAGCAAGTATTAAATGTCGCAATTGCTAGTATTAATAGTAGCAATATTTTGAATCTTAGTGACTTAGAAAAGTACGGTTCAAGTGAATATTTGGCATTTGAATGGCTTAAAAAATACGGTTTTAACGGTGATCAAGTTCGCCAGATTCTGGACGCAGAGACGGGTAAAGTCGTTAGTTCTGCGATGGGTTATGACGTCTTGAAGGATCGTGGTCGTTTGATGGTTGAACCAGCATTGCAATCCTTCAAACCTATGCGTATTCCTGAAGAGGGAACCTACATTTTAGATGAAAAAACACGTTTTTCGGTACGTAAAAAGTCTGTTTACGTATCGAAAGACCCCCATATTGCAACACTAGATACAGCTACAGTGCAGTTCCCGCTGACCATTCGTAGGGTGGAAGAGGGTGACTGGATGCAGCCCTACGGCATGAAAGGTAAGAAGCTGCTGAGTGACCTGATGACCGACCTGAAGATGACTGTTTTTGAGAAGCGCCGCCAGTTGGTTGTTGTTGATAGTCAAGGAGTTGCCGTGTGGTTGGTTGGTTTGCGTGTTGACCAACGTGTGGCTGTTTCGGAGACTGCAAACAGCGTCTTGGAAATCGTTTTTGCCTAACATTCGTCCCACCGTCCCACTTCCCATCGTCCCATTAAGTAGGTTGAACATGTATACGAGCCCTATATAAGAATATTATTATATTATAATATAATAATATTTATAATACTTATAACCTTTCACTTCTGTTCCGCACACCTCCAACATTCCAATCGGCCTTAATGGGACGATGGGACGTGGGACGTGTGACGTTTTTTATGTGATATATTGTATTTGCGCATTTTAACATTTTAGGCGCTTTGATATTTGGTGGTTTGGGAAAAAATGCTTACCTTTGCACGTCAATAAGAAATAAGTAAGAATTATCGATAATTTATGAGTAAGAAGTTTGCCGAACACAACGGCTTGAATTTGACGCAGACGAACAATGACGTGCTGCAGATGTGGAAGGAGAAAAATGTCTTCTGGCGCTCCGTGACGGAGCGGGAGGGTTGTCCGCAGTTTGTATTCTTCGAGGGTCCTCCATCGGCCAATGGTCACCCCGGAATCCATCACGTGCTGGCGCGCAGCATCAAGGACACCTTCAACCGCTATAAGACCATGAAGGGATTTCAGGTTAAGCGTAAGGCTGGTTGGGACACCCATGGACTGCCCGTAGAGTTGGGCGTCGAGAAGGAACTGGGCATCACCAAGGCCGACATTGACAACAAGGAGAGCGACAAGTATATCTCGACAGAAGACTACAACAAGAAGTGTCGTGAGAATGTGATGATGTACACGCAGGAGTGGCGTGACCTGACGGAGAAGATGGGTTACTTCGTGGACCTCGACAATCCCTACATCACCTACGACAACAAGTATATTGAGACGCTGTGGTGGCTGCTGAAGCAGTTCTACAAGAAGGGTCTGCTGTACAAGGGCTACACCATCCAGCCGTATTCACCAGCCGCAGGAACGGGACTTTCAAGTCATGAATTGAATCAGCCCGGATGCTACCGCGACGTAAAGGACACCACGTGTACCGCCCAGTTTAAGATGAAGAATCCGAAGCCCGAGATGGCTCAGTGGGGTACACCATACTTCCTGGCTTGGACCACTACACCTTGGACACTGGCTGCCAACTCAGCCCTCTGCGTAGGTCCGAAGATTGACTATGTGGCTGTGCAGACCTACAATCCCTATACTGCCGACAAGGTAACGCTGGTGTTGGCCGAGGCTCGTCTGAATGCCTACTTTCCCGCTGAGGGTGCTATCACTGATGGTGGCGAACTGCCCGAATATAAGAAAGGTGAGAAGCTGATTCCTTATCGCATCGTGGCTCGCTACAAGGGTACTGACCTCGTAGGTATGGAATATGAACAGCTGATGCCCGCCATCAAGCCCATGGGTGATGCCTTCAAGGTGATTCCTGGCGACTACGTGACTACCGATGACGGTGCCGGTATCGTACATATTGCGCCCAACTTCGGTGCTGACGACGCCTTCGTAGCCAAGAAAGCCGGTATCTGTCCGATAGTACTAATTGACAAGAAAGGTCAGGAGCGTCCAGTCGTTGACCTGCAGGGTAAGTACTTTGTTATCGAAGACCTTGACGAAGAATTCGTTAAGAACTATGTGAACGTTGACGAATGGAACAAGTTTGCTGGTCGTTACGTGAAGAACGCCTACGACGAGACATTGACCGATAAGGATGAGACGCTGGATATCTCGATCTGCATGGACCTGAAGGCTCAGAACAAAGTGTTCAAGATAGAGAAACATGTCCACAACTATCCCCACTGCTGGCGTACCGACAAGCCCGTGCTATACTATCCGTTGGATTCGTGGTTTATCAAGTCGTCAGCCTGCAAGGAGCGCATGAGTGAGCTCAATAAGACCATCAATTGGCAGCCTGAGTCAACAGGTACAGGACGCTTCGGCAACTGGCTTGAGAACCTGAACGACTGGAACCTCTCTCGTTCGCGTTTCTGGGGAACACCACTTCCTATCTGGCGTTCAGAGGACGGTGAGGAAATCTGCATCGGCAGTGTAGAGGAGCTCTATAATGAGATGGAGAAGGCCGTCAAGGCTGGCTTCATGAAGAGCAATCTGCTGAAGGACCAGGGCTTCGTACCTGGCGATATGAGCAAGGAGAACTACGATAAGATTGACCTGCACCGTCCGTATGTGGACTATATCGTACTGGTTAGCGAGAGTGGCAAGCCCATGAAGCGTGAGACCGACCTGATTGACGTGTGGTTCGACTCAGGTTCAATGCCTTACGCGCAAGTACACTATCCGTTCGAAAATGCCGAACTCATCGACAAGAACATCGCCTTCCCCTGTGACTTTATCAACGAGGGTGTCGACCAGACCCGTGGTTGGTTCTTCACGTTGCACGCCATTGCTACGATGATTTTCGACAGCGTAGCCTTCAAGAACGTTATTTCCAGCGGTCTTGTGCTCGACGCCAAGGGCAACAAGATGTCAAAGCATGTGGGTAACGTGGTGAATCCGTTTGAAATGATTGACAAGTACGGTTCTGATGCCGTGCGCCTGTATATGATGACCAATAGCGAACCTTGGGACAACCTGAAGTTCGATCCAGAGGGCGTCGCTGAAATCAGCCGTAAGTTCTTTGGTACCTTATATAATACGTACTCGCTCTTTGCGATGTATGCCAACGTGGATGGCTTCGACCCGCAGACACCACAGATTCCCGTCAGCGAGCGTCCTGAGTTTGACCGTTGGATTCTCTCATGTCTGAACTCGCTGGTTCAGGGCGTTCAGCAGGAGATGGACGGCTACGATCCCACACGAGCAGGCCGACTCATCGATGCCTTTGTCGATGAAGACCTCTCTAACTGGTACGTTCGTCTGAACAAGAAACGCTTCTGGGGCAAGGAGATGGACAAAGACAAGTTGGCTGCCTATCAGACCTTGTATGAGTGCTTGATGACCGTTGCCAAGCTGTTGGCACCGTTCGCACCGTTCTTTGCCGACCAGCTGTATAAGGACCTTGGTGGTGCTTTGGATAGTGTTCATCTGGACAAATTCCCTGAGTTCAACGCCGCTCTTGTCAATAAAGACCTAGAAGAGCGTATGAGCATTGCTCAGCGCATTACCACCATCGTGTTGTCATTGCGTAAGAAGGAAGGCATTGCCGTGAAGCAGCCTCTGCAGACGTTGATGATTCCTCCTGTTGACCAGGCTCAGCGCGAGGCCATCGAGACCGTCAAGGATATCTTCCTGCAGGAAGTGAACGTCAAGGAGGTGAAGTTCGTTGAGGGTGCCGGCATTCTGGTGAAGAAGGTGAAGTGTAACTTCCGCACCATGGGTAAGAAGTTCGGCAAGGACATGAAGGCCGTAGCTGCTGCTGTTGCTGAGATGTCACAGGAGCAGATTGCTGAACTGGAGACCAACGGCAAGCTGCAGCTGGAAAGCTATGAGATTCTGGCTGAGGACGTTGAAATCATCAGCGAGGACATCCCAGGCTGGCTGGTTGGCAACGACGGCAACCTGACCGTAGCCCTCGATATCACCCTGACTGATGAGCTGCGTGCCGAGGGTATGGCTCGTACGCTGGTGAACCGCATCCAGAACATCCGTAAGAAGAACGGACTGGAAATTACCGACCACATTCGCGTGAGCATCGAACCTAACGAGGCATCAACGAAGGCTGTCGAGGCCTTTGGCGACTATATTGCCCGTCAGGTGTTGGCCGACGACTTGAAGCTGGAGGCTAACGATGGTCAGGCAGTGGAATTTGATGACTTTAAACTGAATATTCAAATAACAAAAATCTAAGTATTATGGCAGAAAAAACACGTTACACGGACGAAGAGTTAGAAGAGTTCCGTGAGATTATCAATGAGAAGCTGGCGTTGGCCAAGCGTGACTATGATCAGATGATGCGCGTTCTGATGAATCAGGATTCGAACGATGTCGATGATACCTCTCCTACGTACAAGGCTTTGGAGGAGGGTAGTACTACGCAGTCGAAAGAAGAACTGATTTCGTTGGCTGCTCGTCAGCAGAAGTTCATCCAGGGACTGAAGGCCGCTCTGACCCGCATCGAGAACAAGACCTACGGTATTGACCGTATTACGGGTAAGCTCATTCCCAAGGAGCGCCTGCGTGCTGTTCCCCACGCTACACTTAGCGTGGAGTCAAAGATGGCTGGTAAGAAGTAGTCGATGGATAGACAGCAGATAGCAAGACGTGGCACGTTGGCTGCACTCATCGTGGTGGGAGTCCTTTTGATAGACCAACTCATCAAGATATGGGTGAAAACCAACATGACGCTGCACGAGCAGATAGAGATTCTATCGTGGTTCAAGATAGTCTTTATCGAGAACAACGGTATGGCTTATGGCATGGAGATTGGCTCGAAGCTGGTGCTGAGCCTTTTCCGTGTAGTTGCCATCTCTGTGCTGGGCTATTATATAATAGGTCAGGTAAAGCGTCAGGCGCGTTGGGGCTATCTGGTATGTCTGTCGATGATTTTTGCTGGAGCTGTCGGCAATCTGATTGACTCGATGTTCTACGGACTGGTGTTCAACGCCTCGTCCGATTTCTACACCAGCTACTTCGTACCCTTCGGAACGGGTTATGCACCCTTCCTGATGGGTAAGGTGGTTGACATGTTCTACTTTCCGCTGATAGTGACTACGTGGCCTGATTGGGTACCGTTTGTGGGTGGCAATCCCTACGTATTCTTCTCGCCCGTCTTCAACTTCGCTGATGCGTCTATCTCGGTAGGTGTGGTACTCCTGTTGCTGTTCTATCGTAAAGAAATCAGCGAGATATCGTTCAAGAAAAAGTCTAAGGCCGATGAAGCATAGTGCCCCGTTATTTGCCCTGATGCTCATGATGGTTGTGGGATGTAAACCCAAGGTGCCGTCAGAGTATGTCCAACCTGGAGAATTGGAGGATATGCTCTATGAGTATCATGTGGCAGAGGCGATGGCGCGTCATGGTAATCCACCAGACGAGAACTTTAAGCAGACGGAGTATTTCTATGCGGTCTTGGAGAAACACCATGTGACCGAGGCCGTCTTCGACTCGTCGCTCGTTTACTACTATTCGCATGTGGAACGTCTGAAGGACATCTATATGAATGTGCACGAGCGTTTGATTAACGATGCCAAGAAGTTGGGTGCATCGGTGGGCGACATCAACCGTTATTCGCAGTTTAGTGAAACGGGAGATACTGCAAACATCTGGCGCAACGAGACGGCAATGCTGTTGATACCTCGTCCTACGAAGAATCGTTTCGATTTCGTGGTTAAGGCTGACTCGACGTTCAAGGTTGGCGACTCGTTTATGTTCCAGTTTATGACGGAACACATCTGGCAAAGCGGTCCGAAGGATGCTGTTGTCTGCATCAAGACAACGTATGAGAAAGACAGCGTTATCCAGACCGTTAACCACGTGTCTATATCGGGTATCGCACAGTTGCGTGTTCCTAGCAACAATACGTTGCATATCAAGGAACTGCGTGGATTCATCTACATGCCTCAGAGTGATGAGGATATGGATGCCCGTCGCCTGATGTTCATCAGTCAGATTCAACTTATCAGATTCCATAACAAGGAAATACAAGAGCAATATGAAAACGATGTTACCGAAGCCGCAAAGACGGATAGCGTGCAACGAAGTGATATTGCCGGAGGGACAGAACAAGACTCTCTGCGTCATAACTTTGGAACAGGGCTACGTAGTAAGAATGCACCCTTTAGAAAGGGAGGAGCCTCAGACGGAGTGGCTACAGGGAAAGATAGAATTAAAAAAGCAGAATGATGGCCTTAGGGCTTATTATAAAGGGAAACTATTAACTTAAAATTTTAAGACTATGAATACGAAAGTACGTTTAGCAATCATGAACTTCCTGGAGTTTGCTGTCTGGGGAGCGTATCTGACATGTATGGGAAACTATCTTGGCATCGCAGGATTGGGTGACAAGATTTCGTGGTTCTATGCTATCCAAGGTATTGTCAGCATCTTCATGCCTACGTTGATGGGTATTGTGGCTGATAAGTACATCCAACCTCAGCGTCTGTTGGGTCTCTGTCATCTGTTGGCTGGTGGTTTCATGTTGAGCTGCTGGTGGATGGGTGAGCAGGCTGGCTTCGGTAACGAACTGGCCGACAAGTCATTATTCATTGCACTTTACACGATGAGTGTAGCGTTCTACATGCCTACCATCGCATTGACCAATACGGCAGCCTTTGCTATTCTGAAGAATAACAATATGGATACCGTCAAGGATTTCCCGCCTATCCGTGTACTGGGAACCGTTGGTTTCATTGCTACCATGTGGTTCGTTAACTGTGCCTTTGTCGATGATAGCGGTTTCGGATTTACCTTGGGTGAGAATGCGCATAAGTTCCAATATACCTATATGCAGTTCTTTGTATCGGGTATCCTGAGCCTCGTGCTCTTTGTCTATTGCTTCACATTGCCTGAGTGCAAGTTGGAGAAGAAGGAAGGCAAGGTATCATTGGCAGAAAGTCTGGGCTTGAACGCTTTCAAACTCTTCAAGCGCAAGCAGATGGCGTTGTTCTTCATCTTCTCAGCGCTTTTGGGCATGTGTCTGCAGGTGACCAACGGCTTTGCTGGTCCCTTCCTGACCAGTTTCAAGGGCATTCCAGAGTTTGCCGACTCTTTCGCTGCTAACAACGCCACGATGCTGACCTCTATCTCTCAGATTAGTGAGGCCTGCTGCATCCTGATGATTCCGTTCTTCCTTAAGCGTTTCGGTATCAAGGTTGTGATGCTGATGTCGCTCTTCGCTTGGGTATTCCGCTTCGGATTCTTCGGCATTGGCAACCCCGCTATGCCAGGTGTTATCTTCTTCATTCTCTCATGTGTCGTTTATGGTGTTGCCTTTGACTTCTTCAATGTCTCTGGCGGTATCTTTGTTGACCAGGAGTGTGATCCGAAGATTAAAGCTTCTGCACAGGGTCTGTTTATGATGATGACCAATGGTCTTGGTGCTACCATCGGTACGCTGGCTGCTGGTGAGATTGTCAACAGTTTCTGTGGTTGGGAAGGTGGCTATCTTGTTGGCGAGTGGCAGACTTGCTGGTTTATCTTCGCTGGCTTTGCCCTCGTGATTGGTGTTACCTTCGCACTGGTTTTCAAACCCGAAAAGAAGCCCATCACTGAAATCAAACATTAAAAAGATTGTGTGAGGCGGTTTTCCCGCCTCAATCCAAACAATATGAAAGAAGTCCGATATTTCTACGCACCCGATGCTGCCACAGCTCAGGAGTTGCCCGATGAAGAAGCCCAGCATGCCCTTCGCGTGTTGCGCCTGAAGGAGGGCGACGAGATGATGCTGATGGATGGCAAGGGCAACTACTATCGTACGGAGGTCACGCTGGCACAGGGACACCATTGCCAGTATGCCGTCCGTGAAGTATTGCCCCAGCAGCCCCAATGGCAGGGACATCTGCATCTGGCTATTGCTCCTACGAAGATGATGGATCGTATGGAGTGGATGCTGGAGAAAGCCGTTGAGGTGGGTGTTGACGAGATATCGTTCTTGAATTGTCAGTTCTCAGAGCGTCGCGTCATCAAGATACCTCGTGCTGAGAAGATTGTTGTGGCAGCTACTAAACAGAGTCGTAAGGCTTGGGTAACGCAACTCAACGATATGCAGTCGTTTGCTGACTTCATCCGTCAGCCCCGAACCTGTCGTAAATATATTGCTCATTGCTACGAGGAGGTTCCGCGCAGTTATTTGTTCGACGAACTACGCCAACCCACGGAGACTAATGATGCTTTGGTGCTCGTTGGTCCTGAGGGCGACTTCTCCATCGATGAGGTGCGACAAGCCGTTGCCAATGGCTTTGTCTCAGTACACTTGGGTAAGAGTCGTCTGCGTACAGAGACGGCGGGTCTTGCTGCTGTGATGATGATGCAACTGTCTATAGAATAATATAAAACCAATAAACATAAAAAGAACATGACCGATGAGAAAATCATGGCTACCATCAAACCTGATGGGGAGTGCTGGCAGCCGGAACTGGAGAAAATGCCTCGTAAACAACTCGAGGAGTTACAAGTAAAGAAACTCAAGGAGAGTATTAACGTAGCCTTGAAGTCGCCGTTCTACAAGAAACGCTTGGGCGAGTTAGGCATTACGGCCGATTCCATAAATAGTCTTGAGGACCTGCGTAAGATTCCGTTTACTACGAAGCAGGACCTGCGCGACAACTATCCCTACGGATTGGTTGGCGGCAATCTGGATGATGCCGTACGTATTCACTCTACCAGTGGTACTACCGGTAACCCTTGTGTCGTTGTCTATTCTGAGCACGATATCTGCTCGTGGGCTAACATGATTGCTCGCAACCTCTATATGGTGGGTTGCCGTAAGAGTGACGTCTTCCAAAACTCTAGCGGCTATGGTATGTTTACGGGTGGTCTCGGTTTTCAGTACGGTGCAGAGTGGCTGGGTGCTATGACGGTTCCTGCTGCTGCTGGTAACTCGAAACGTCAGATTAAGTTCATCAAGGACTTCGGTACTACCGCCCTCCACGCTATTCCTTCTTACGCCATCCGCCTGGCTGAGGTGTTTCAGGAAGAGGGTGTTGACCCTCGTAGCACTAAGCTTCGTACCTTGTGTATCGGTGCTGAGCCTCATACTGAGGAGCAGCGTCAGCGTATTGAGCGCATGTTGGGTGTCAAGGCCTACAACTCGTTTGGTATGACGGAGATGAACGGTCCTGGTGTGGCTTTCGAGTGTAAGTATCAGGAAGGTATGCACCTGTGGGAGGACAACTATATCGTCGAGATTGTCGACCCCGATACCTTCGAGCCGGTACCCGATGGTGAGATCGGCGAGATGGTGCTGACCACGCTTGACCGCACCATGATGCCTATCCTGCGCTATCGTACGCGCGACCTTACCCGCATCATTCCTGGTGAGTGCAAGTGCGGACGTACCCATCGTCGTATTGATCGCATCAAGGGACGTACCGACGATATGTTTATCATCAAGGGGGTTAACGTCTTCCCCATGCAGGTTGAGAAGATTCTCGTTCAGTATCCGGGCTTGGGTAGTAACTATCTTATCACCCTTGATACCGAGGACGACAACGACATCATGACCGTCGAGGTTGAACTGGATGGTCTGAACACCGATGTTTTCCCCGAATTGCAGAAGATGACCAAGGATATCCAGCGTGCATTGAAGGACGAGATTTTGCTCACTCCTCGTGTCAAACTCGTTAAGAAGGGTACGCTGCCCGTCAGCGAAGGCAAGGCCGTTCGCGTACATGATTTAAGACCGGGTAGGGGATAAGATAATTAATAATTGACAATGAGGCAATTATTTATTTCGTTGATGCTGGTGCTTGCTAATGGTGCTTTCGCTCAGACCACAATGAGCGAAGCACTTAAAAGCATGCCAGACTCTCTGATGCCTTACCTGACGCACAACAACCGACTGGACTGCATTGATTTCTGCGAGGCTAACATGAAGGCGGAGGTTCGTAATGCCTTTGATGGCAAGAGCGAACTCGTTCAGCTTACCAGCCGTTATGCGCTGTTTCGTCTGAACGATGCCTCTTCGGTAGAACTCTGTCTATTAAATGCAGATACCAATCAGGCAGGTTCGTCGGATGCGGGAGCGCAACAAGTGGTTTGTATGATTCAGACTTACGGTACTGATTTGCGCGAAAGTGTCATCTCTTTCTTTACCACTTCCTGGCAACAGTTGCCTACCAGTCAGTTCCTTCCTGAGGCATGCAATGAGTGTGTTGCTCAGTACGATCCTGAACAGATGGTGCTGACTCTGGAGACTAACAACTACTTGAGTCGTCCTGCTATGGAAGAGCAAAAAGAAGAAAAGAAAGTGCAAACAAAGTTTAAATGGATGCAAGGTAAATTTAAGAAAAGTTAAATATGCACATAAAAATACCACAAAAACTTGCAGGAAGCAAGAAATAGTAGTATTTTTGCAGTGTGTTTTTCATGGTATTAGATTATTAAGGTTAATTAAAAAGTTGATTGTCGTGAGACAATCAATTTTTTTTGTACCTATTGGAATCGTCTTGTGAGTAGTCTAATGAGAAGGATAATAGCATAGAGAAAGGGAACCCGAATGGGCTCCCTTTTCTTGTTTGTTTGGAATAAATTATTTGTTTGTGTTCTCTTAGGCCTGAGCTTCAGGAATTACAGAAACATAACTCTTGTCACGCTTGCCCTTGTGGAACTCTACAGTACCATCAACAAGAGCGTAAAGAGTATCATCCTTACCCATAGCAACATTGTTACCTGCGTTGTGCTTAGAACCACGCTGACGAACGATGATGTTGCCTGCTACTACCTTCTGACCGCCAAAAATCTTAATGCCGAGTCGCTGAGCTGCACTCTCGC
>JAEEGG010004787.1_pt1 | contig 32639 bp, 27 predicted proteins | sample 9134161 | NCBI WGS metagenome assembly JAEEGG01 (sample SAMN16246543, study PRJNA631951) | gut metagenome | biome: gut microbiome; feature: rumen; material: CR-attached | host: Bos | place: Iran: Karaj | collected 2018-10 | reverse complement strand
GCTTCAGCAGAAACAGAATACTGCCCGCCGTCTGGTTTTCGTCATCGGAGGCCCCTACGGTTTCTCGCCTGCCGTCTACCAGCGTGCCAACGAACAGTTGTCACTCTCCAAGATGACTTTCAGCCATCAGATGATACGCCTCACCTTTACAGAACAGGTCTATCGCGCCTGTACCATTATCAAGGGTGAGCCCTATCATCATGAGTAAAGAGCAAGTGCCTTGCCGTCACGACAGGAAAAGACTTCCTATCTGATAGACTGCTGCCGACACCACCCATGCCAATACGGTGGTGTAAACCGCTGCAAACATGGCCCAACGCCACGAGCCACTCTCATGTTTGATGGCCACAATGGTAGCGATGCAAGGGAAGTAGATAAGTACGAACAGCAGGAAGCAGAAGGCTGTCAGCTGCGAGAAGTTATAGGCATCGCCATATAGTACGCCAATGGTGGAAGCGACAATCTCCTTGGCTCCCACACCGGCTATGAGGCTGACATCTAAGCGCCAATCGAAGCCCTGAGCCAGAAATAGCGGTTCTATGGCCTTTCCCAACAAACCAATAAAGCTCTCTTCCAACGACGGAGCGACACCCATGGTACCGAAATAGCCCAAAGCCCAGACAATGATGCTGGCCACGAGGATAACACCTCCCATTTTCTTCAGATACTGCTTGCCTTTCTCCCATGTATGACGGAAGATAGCCCTTGTCGTCGGAAAGCGGTAGGGCGGCAACTCCATCACAAAGGGTGTGTCCTCGCCACGGATAACCCACTGACTCAATATGCGTGCCATGATTACTGACAGCACGATGCCAATGAGATAGAGCGTTATCATGACCAAGCTTTGATAACGTACTGAGAAGAATGCGCCGGTAATCATGATATAGATAGGCAGACGGGCCGAACATGACATCATGGGCAATACCAGCATGGTGATGAGTCGTGAACGGCGACTCTCGATGGTGCGTGTAGCCATCACTGCTGGTACATTACAGCCAAATCCCATAATCAGCGGAATAAACGACTTGCCGTGAAGTCCCATGCCATGCATCAGCTTGTCCATGATGAATGCCGCACGGGCCATATAGCCGGAATCCTCCATGATAGAGATAAAGGTATAGAGTATCAGTATCTGTGGCAAGAACACTATCACCGAGCCTACGCCACCAATAATGCCGTCAACCAGCATATCCTTCAACGGACCTGGCGACATAGCAGTACCGATGAACGCGCCCAGCATGTCCACGCCATTTTCTATCCAATCCATCGGATATTGGCCTAACTCAAAGGTCACCTCGAACATCAGCCATAGCAGGAAGAAGAAGATGGGGAAACCTAACCAGCGGTGGGTAATGATGGCATCAAGCCAATGGGTGGTCTTGTAGGTGTCCTGCTTGTTACCCATGACGTAGCCAGCCTCTTTCAATGCACCGTGGATAAATCCGTACTTCGCATCCATGATAGCCGTCTCGGAGTCATCGCCTGTTTCCTGCTTCACGCGGCGGACAGCGGCATCACGGGCTTCCAGTATCTGAGAGGCTTCCGGCAATGCGGCAATCACTTTCTCCGCTTCACGGTCTTTCTCCAACAGTTTGAGTGCCAGCCAACGCGTACTATAGCGAAGGCGCAACAAGTCGTTCCCCTTCAGATACACCTGGATGTTGGCAATACCGTTTTCTATCTCATGACCATGCTTGATGTGGATATGGCGATAATAATAGTCGTGTCCCTCATAGTTTTCAAAGATGTGAATCACCTCGTGCAACAGTTCTTCCAGTCCCCTACCCGTCTTGAACGACGTCGGCACCATGGGCATACCCATCAGCGAACTCAGCGTGTCAATGTCGAAGCGGTCGCCGCGACGTTCCGTCTCGTCAAACATATTCAAGGCGCACACCACACGGAGGTGCATATCCATCAGCTGGGTGGTCAGATAGAGGTTACGCTCCAGATTGCTGGAGTCAATCACATTGATAATGACATCGGGCGTTTCGTCCACCAGCTGCCTTCGGACATAGAGCTCTTCAGGCGAATAGGCCGACAGCGAGTATGTGCCGGGCAGGTCTATCAGTTTGATGTGATACCCCTCAAAGTCAGTATATCCTTCCTTGGCATCAACAGTCACGCCGCTATAGTTACCCACGCGTTCGTGGGCACCTGATGCAAAATTGAACAGCGACGTCTTGCCGCAGTTGGGATTGCCGACCAAGGCAACGGTGAGTACGGTAGCATGTGTCTCTTGCGCCTGACCTTTGGTTTCTTCTTCCTTATCCCGGTCTGACTGCTCCTTGGCTTTAGTCTTGTCTTCCTGATGGATGGCGTCAGGCTTCTGGCTGGTGGTCGCCTGTCGGTTGTTATCGTGGGGGTGTCCTTCTTCTTGCTTTTCCTCTACTTCTATCATTTCCGCTTCCTGGCGACGCAGGCTGACTTCATAGCCCATCACCTTGTATTTCACGGGGTCCTGTAAGGGAGCATTCAGCAGCACTTCTACCGTCTGACCCTTGATGAATCCCATTTCTACAATGCGCTTACGAAAGCCGCCGTGACCTTTTACCTTGATGATCTTGGCCAGTCCGCCTGTCTTCAGTTCTGAAAGTCTCATACTCAATATTGTCTATTCGTTTGCAAAGGTAACAAATAAAATCAACATTGTCAACACTTTCCCTGAAAATACCTACTAATGGTGATGCAATGGCCTACAATGGTTTTACAAAGCGCATTTCATGAAGGATGCGCTGTTGGCGCTTCAGCATATAGCTGCTTGGATGAGCCGAGTTGAAACGCCGCGGATTGGGCAGCGTTGCCGCTATCAATGCACACTGGGCCTTCGTCAACTGAGCCGCACGGGTATTAAAGTGCCACTCGGCAACAGCATCGGCGCCATAGATGCCGTCGCCCATCTCAATGGAGTTCAGATAGACTTCCATGATGCGCTGCTTGGACCACATCAGTTCGATGAGAACCGTAAAATAGGCTTCCAGCCCCTTGCGCACCCATGAACGCCCTGGCCACAGGAAAACATTCTTGGCCGTCTGCTGACTGATGGTAGAAGCACCGAGCTTGCGCTTCTCAGGATGCTTGATGTTACGCATGGCAGCCTGTTCGATGGCCTTGTAGTCAAAGCCGTGGTGCTCAAGGAAGCGGGCATCCTCGGAGGCCATAACAGCCAATGGCAGCGACGGGGATATCTCCGCCAATGGCACCCAGCGATGGTGCAGCTTCATGTCCTCACCGGCGCTGGCCTGCTGCGCCAGACGTATGAACATCAAGGGCGTAAACCAAACCGGCACCCAGCGCAGCACGGCAACAGAAAGAATAGTGGAGGCAAAGAATGCCACCACTATCCACAGAATTGTCTTTTGGATGAAACGTTTAAACCGCTTCACTTCAGAATTAAATTTTTAATCTTAAATTATTAATTTATCAGTTGGCCTGGTTTTGTGCCTCCTGAATCATCTTCTGAGAAGCGTACATGTAAACCTCCACGCGGCGGTTCTGCTGACGGCCAGCAGCGGTAGAGTTGTCGGCAACGGGGTTAGAAGAACCCTGACCCTCAACGCTCTTGATCTGAGAAGCGCTAACGCCGCAAGACTTCAGGTAGTTGTTCACGCTGTTGGCACGGTTGACAGACAGCGGCTGGTTGATAGCGTCAGAACCAGTGTTGTCGGTGTGGCCAATGATAGCGATGTCGCAGTCCCTGTTGTTGTTAAGAACCTGAGCGAACTGAGCCAGTGAATTCTTGGCAGTAGTAGAGAGTTCAGCCTTGTTGGTAGCGAAGAGAATACCAGAGTCGAAAGTCACCTTAACGGCATCCAGACCGTTGGCGTCAGTTACCGACTCCACCTGAGCATTCTTCACAGCCTCAGCCTCAGCCTTAGCCTTATCCATCTTCTTACCGATGATGGCACCGGCACCAGCACCAACAGCACCACCAACGGCAGCACCGATAGCTGTGTTACCAGCAATATGACCAATGATACCACCCAGCACGGCACCACCTGCAGCACCAATACCAGCACCCTTCTGCATATTATTACATGCACAAACCATTCCTACACAGAGGAGGATAGAAAGAATCTTTGTCTTCATTTTTCTACTTTTTTTAGTGAAACGATAATTACTATTTTTCAGAATTATTATTCTAATTTGTCAGCAAAGGTACGAAATAATGCTGATGCAACAAAACATTTTTGGAAGATTAACGTAAAATAAACATTTACCTTTGCATCTGATTATATCAAAATTAAGCATCATTTTTGTCATTTCGGACAACAAGTTCTTGCCAAAAGCATTGTCGATTCAAAAAAATATCGTAACTTTGCAGCAGAAAAGATAAAGGAGATACAATTATGGCATTAGCAATCAAGGCAATTCCCACGCTCTACGGTGACGAGGCACGTCGTTTCCGTGAGATGGCAGACGAGACGGAACGCAACTATGACATGCGTCCGAAGCGAGATCTGAAGGCAGATCCTCGCTATCAAGCTATGCGCACGATTCTGAAGAGGTCAAATATGAATTTTTGATTCCACGATGGCATTCCTCGAAGAAAACTGCGTACTCGATATATTGACCGATGACATTCTTAAAGAGTGTCATCCTTTTGATTGTGGCGACGACGATATGGATGAATTCTTCAGGAAGGACGCGATGGACTATACCCGCTACAGAATGGGTAAATCATATTGCTTCCGTATGAAGGATGATGCGCAGACCATCGTTGCGTGCTTTACGGTATCGAATGATAGTATCCGTATCTATGACTTACCGAGTAGCCGACGTAATGCCATGTGGGGTATCACTAATCGTGAGAAGATGCTGACCCGTTACCCAGGCGTACTTGTCGGTCGATTGGCGGTTGCTTCACAATTCTCTGGGAAAGGAGTTGGTTCGGAGGTTCTTGATTTTATCAGAATGTGGTTTCTTGATGAATCAAACAAGACAGGATGTCGCTTTGCTATTGTTGATGCCAAGAATGAGCCTGACGTGTTACTTTTCTATGAGCATAATGGTTTCAAACCACTTTTCCCTCGTGAGATAGACGAGGATTTCTATACGAAGCCACCTAAGGACGATGAGGAACGCGAAGAAAGAATGAAACATCCTCGTAAACTCAGAACACGATTGATGTTTAGTGACCTGCTCGACGAATAAAAGAGGCTTACGGGGAGAAATAACCGCCTCAGCACCATGCCTTGCGACAGGATGCTGTTGCAAAGGTAGTGATAATTTAGGAAATATGAATAACTTTAGGAAGAAATTTGTAATAAAGTTGCAATATTGTGAATTATGAGGTGTTTTCAGGAGAATTGCACGATAAGTACACACATCTGCTCCGGTTCTTTGCGATGACAGATGACAGATGACAGTTGTTTAACTATGCCCACTCCCTACCCCTGTACGACGCTATGGATACACTGGATAGTTGTATATTTGTATAAATATTATATTATTATTTAATTATTATTATATATATATTATTATATGTATATATATACATTATTATATAAATATATAAATATATAAATATAAATATTTAGATATAAATATATATATGAATATAGATATGAATGAAGGATGAAGAGGGTATTTGTGTTTGCATGTGGGGACAGGAGGGGCGTTGTTAATTAACTGTCATTTGTCATCTGTAAGTTGCTCCGATTGTATCAACCATCTACCCCTCCTTTCTAAGAAGGGGAGAACAAGTTTACTTCAAGCAAAGTGCAGGTTTACCTCAACTAAACTCCAAGTTTACTTCAACTAAAGTGCAGGTTTACTTCAACTAAAGTCAGGCGACGGATTATTACGGCTCAGCGGCGTAAAAGAGTGCATAAAAAAAGCCGCTGATAATCAGCGGTTTTTTGTAGTCGATAGGGGAATCGAACCCCTATGCCAAGATTGAGAATCTTGTATCCTAACCATTAGATGAATCGACCATCTTGTTAGTTGCTTTCGCAGAGAAATCCCCTCGGTGCGGAAGGAGGGGGATTCGAACCCCCGGTACGGGAACCCGTACGGCAGTTTAGCAAACTGCTGGTTTCAGCCACTCACCCATCCTTCCTTGAGGACCCTGGAGTCAGAAACCGTGGGGTTATCTCCTTGATTGCGGGTGCAAAGGTAATGCTTTTATTTGAACCCTGCAAATTTTTCAGCGACTTTTTTCACTTTCATTGGAATTTTCTTTTCTGAGAACAGCTCTGTTCATCGTCAGAGCGGAATACGGGACTCGAACCCGCGACCCTCGGCTTGGGAAGCCAATGCTCTACCAACTGAGCTAATTCCGCCTGAAGGGAAAAGAAAAGAGTCAGCACGAGGTTGTCCTGACTCCTGGGATAAAAGTGAGCCGATAGCCGGACTCGAACCGGCGACCCACGCATTACGAATGCGTTGCTCTACCAACTGAGCCATATCGGCAGCCTTTCAAAGATCTCCTTTGCCTTTCGGGAAGGGGTTTTAGCGGCCCGTTTTCCCAAAAGCGAGTGCAAAGGTAATACAAATTTTTGTATCTGCAAAATTTTTTGCCATTTATTTCTATTAATAGCTGCGGGCAATGATGACGCGGTACTTGGCGGGTTTGCCGCTGACCATGTCGGTGCCGGGTGTCTGCTCGTAGGCGAAAGGCACGCAGCGAATGGTGGCCTGTGTCTCCTCCTTAATTTGCACCTCAGTCTCGGCTGTGCCGTCCCAGTGGCAGAGGAAGAAACCGCCGTCCTTCACCTTCTCCTTGAACTCTGCGTAATCCTCGCAGACGTAGACGTGCTCGTCGCGGTACTGGCGGGCCTTCTCGAAGATGTTCTTCTGAATGTCTTCCAACAACTGATCGACGCGCTCTACGATACCTTCGATGCTGACGGTCTCCTTCTCCAAGGTGTCGCGGCGCATCACCTCGATGGTACCGTTCTCCAAGTCGCGGGCACCAAGGACAAGACGCACGGGGACACCCTTGAGCTCGTAGTCAGCGAACTTGAAGCCGGGACGCTTGTTGTCGGCGTCGTCGAACTTGACGGTGATGCCCTTCTGGCGCAAACCGTCGATGATGGGCTGCACCTCCTTGTTGACGAGCTCCATCTGCTCAGGCTTGGTGGCAATGGGGATGATGACGACCTGGATGGGAGCGATGCGCGGAGGCAGCACCAGTCCGTTGTCGTCGGAGTGAGCCATAATCATGGCACCGATGAGTCGTGTAGAAACGCCCCACGAGGTGGCCCAGACGTATTCGGGCTTGTTCTCCTTATTTAAATAGGTGACCTCGAAGGCCTTGGCGAAGTTCTGTCCTAAGAAGTGTGATGTACCGCTCTGCAGGGCCTTGCCGTCCTGCATCATGGCCTCGATGGTATAGGTATCGAGAGCGCCGGCGAAACGCTCGGTCTCACTCTTCACACCCTGTAGCACGGGCAGTGCCAGCCAGTCCTCGGCAAACGAGGCATAGACGTGCAGCATCTTCTTGGCTTCCTCCTCAGCCTCCTCACGGGTGGCATGGGCGGTGTGGCCTTCCTGCCACAGGAACTCCGACGTGCGGAGGAATGGGCGTGTGCGCATCTCCCAGCGCATGACGTTACACCACTGGTTGCACATCAGGGGCAGGTCGCGCCATGAGTGAATCCAGTTCTTATAGGTGTTCCAGATAATGGTTTCCGACGTTGGGCGCACGATGAGCTCTTCTTCCAGCTTGGCAGCGGGGTCAACCTCAACGCCGCTCTTGTCGGCCTTGGCGCGCAGACGGTAGTGTGTCACTACGGCGCACTCCTTGGCGAAACCCTCGACGTGCTCGGCCTCGCGGCTGAGGAACGACTTCGGGATGAGCAGGGGGAAGTAGGCATTCTGCGCCCCCGTCTCCTTGAACATCTTGTCCAACTGTTGTTGTATCTTTTCCCAGATGGCATAGCCGTAAGGCTTGATGACCATACAGCCGCGCACAGCCGACTGCTCGGCTAAATCGGCCTTGACAACCAGGTCATTGTACCACTGGCTGTAATTGTCAGCCCGTTTCGTTAAATCTTTTAATTCTTTTGCCATAATTTCTAATGTATTTCAAATTTGGGCACAAAATTACATAAAAAATATGAATTAAGCGCTAAAGCACGAAAACTTTTTCGCTGACTATTTATAATGGAGTCAATGGATATACGATATTGACGATAAAGATGTTGGCTGCGAGGATGATGAGGTTCATCAGCAGACCGATGCGCATGAAATCACTGAAGCGGTAGCCGCCAGGGCCGTAAACCAGCATGTGGGTAGGCGAACCTATGGGGGTGGCGAAGCTGCTGCTGACGCTGACCATCAGGGCGACGAGGAAGGGGAAGGGCTCATAGCCCAGCTTCTCGGCAGCATCGTACATGATGGGGAAGAACATGGCACCGGCAGCGGTGTTCGAGATGAACTCAGTAACGAAGGTGCCGACGAGACAGACGGCAGTCATCACCACTATCGGATTAGTACCGCAGACATCGAGGATGCCGTTGGCGAGCCATTCGGCGATGCCCGTTTTCTGGATGGCGAGGCCAAGGGAGGCACTGCCAGCGAAGATGATGAGGATGTCCCAGTTGATGGCCTTCATAGCCTGGTCCATGCTGCAGCAACGACAGACGAGCATGGCAGCAGCAGCCAGCAAGGCACATTGCAACAGCGGCATGACACCAGTGGCCGAGAGCACCACCATAGCAATCATGATTGCTGTGGACACAAGCGTACCATAGCCGATATTGGGCACGTCTTCGGAATCGAAGAAGTGCAGATCGTTCTTCAAGGTCGTTGTGTTAAAGTTGATATGCTTCGGACAAACCAACAGCAGCGTGTCGCCCGCTTGCAGTACCACGTTTCGCGGTGCCTGATTGATGCGCTCGCTGCGTCGGGCCACTGCCGCCAGCATCACATTGTTATCCTTCTCAAACGAACTGTCGCCGATGGTCGTCCCTATCAGACTGCTGCCAAAGGTGATGTAGGCCGTGTGCAAGCGGTAATCGTCTACCTCGTTGATAGAGAAAATATGGTGGTCGGCACTCACTAACTTGTGTTTATGAGCCATTTCAAGCAGCTCGTCTATTCGACCTGCATAGACCAGATGGTCACCACCCATGATGGGTTCGTCCTCCATGATGGGCAATGGCGTATCGTCGAAGTGATGCATCTCAATCAAACTGCCGCCTTTGACATGGAAGAGACCAGCTTCGCCCAGTGTCTTGCCGATAAAAGGATTGTCCGACGGGACCAGCAATTCCACGGTATAGTCGCTAATCGACTCGAAAGCGCTCTCAGGAACCTTGCGGTCGGGCAGCAGACGACGCATGGCGATGACTGACAGCATGCCGACGGCCAGGCAGAACAGTCCGGGGATAGTCGTGGTCAGAATATTCATAGACTCACCCGTACTCTCCTCGTAGAGTCCGCTGATAATCAGGTTCGGCGGGGTGCCGATGAGGGTACAAACGCCGCCCATGCCCGAGGCATAGCTCAGAGGGATGAGCAGTTTCGAGGGTGACACGCCCAGTTTCTTTGACCACATCTTGACGATACCGACAAAGAGCGTCACCACCGTTGTATTGCTGAGAAACGAACTGAGCACAGCCACCGGCAGCATCAGCCGTGTCACGGCCTTCGAATAAGTGCTGGGCGTGCCGAGCAGATACCTCGCGATACATTGCAGCACACCAGTATGCATCAGACCCGCAACGACTACGAACAGCACGCCGACGGTGATGACCGACGTGCCACTAAAACCCGAAAACGCGTCTTTTACATCGAGAACACCCGTGACGTAGAGCACGCCAATGGCTCCGAAAAACACCAGGTCGCTGCGCCATTTGGTGAACAGCAGAATGGTGAACATACTCAGTACCGTCGCAATGGTGATCCATGCATCAAGGCCGAAACCTAAAAACATTAATGATTCCATGTTTAATAACGCTTAATGCGCCTTTTAGTCCAACTATTTGATGTATTATACTTTATAACAAGTGTGCAAAAGTATAAAAACTTTTTGAAATGTCGACCTTTCATATAAAAAAAATACAAGTTAGTGGTTAAATTTATAGAACTTCTTGTAAAAATATTTCGCTTTTTGTTTGGTACTTTCATTATTTTATATTATCTTTGTACACTGAAAACATATTACAACTTGATTCAAATTATTCATTTACATTATGGTAGCAGCAATTTTGATAATAGTTTTTCTATTCATTGCCTTTGGCATTTGTCTCTTATTAGTTAGACGACACTATGGAAATCTTTTGGATGTTGCGACTAAACGTGCTCAGAAAAGTGAGCATATAAAGTCGGTGTTTATTGAAAACATCAGTCGTTCACTTCGCTCACCGTTAAATGTCATTGAAGGTTTTTGCAATATGGTTCTTGACGAAAAGGACGAGAACATGCAGTCGGCTCAAGTGAGAGAGGTGGTGACCAACATCTCGGACCACACAAAGGAAGTTATTGATTTTGTCGCTCAGCTGAGCGAAATGTCCAAATTTGAAGGCATCAACCCATCCTTCACGTTTATAGAGGTTAACGTGAGCGAACTCATGGCATCCTATCGGCGTGAGGCTATGAACTTCACAAAGCCCGACGTTGCCGTCCGCGTCACCACTGACCTCTCGCCACATTGCAGGGCCATTATTGACACCAATCTCATGCACCAATTGATGATGCATTTGCTGAAGAACGCTTCGAGACATATTACGCAGGGAGACATCTTCGTCAGATATACCTGTGAGCGCAGAGGACTTAAAGTATCTATCAACTATACTGGCATGGGGCAATCTGAACTGATGGGTGCCGACATCTACTCATTCCTTCAAAAGGAAGAAGCACTGAAAGATTCTGACAAGGCCCCCTTATTGGCATTAGCCATCTGCAGAGCTATTGTCGATATGTTAGGAGGTGAATTCATCATGGATACGGAAAACAACAAGAAAACCGTCGCTTCTTTCTGGTTCCCCTGTGAGATGAAAGACATCTACAAGGACATATAATTTATCCGCATTTGTTGTTCCTAACTAAATAGCCCCCCAAAGTACGATAAAATACATTGGGGGGCTATAATATTAATAAACTATAGCAGAGATTGCTAATCGAGTCCGAAGAGGACCCGCAATCCGCCGTCGACACCACTGAAACCCATGAAGGCCAGTGAAAGCAAGCCGGCAGAGAGCATAACGATAGCCATGCCGCGCATGCCTTTGGGGACGGTGACCAGTTCCAGCTGCTCGCGCATACCGGCAAAGACGGTCAGTGCCAGCCCAAAGCCGATGGCTGTGGAGAATGCATAGACAACCGATTGCAACAGGTTGAAGTCTTTTTGTATGACCAGGATGGCTACACCTAACACGGCACAGTTGGTGGTGATGAGCGGCAGGAAGATGCCTAACGCCTGATAGAGGGCGGGCGACACCTTCTTGAGAATAATCTCAACCATCTGCACCAGGGCAGCAATGACGAGGATGAATGCAATAGTCTGCAGATACTGCAGGCCAAAGGCATCAAGCACATAAGTCTGTACGAGCCATGTGACGATGGTTGCCAGCGTCATGACAAAAGCCACCGCAGCCGACATACCCAGTGAAGTATCAATTTTCTTTGATACGCCGAGGAAGGGGCAGATGCCGAGGAACTGCGACAGGATGATATTGTTGACGAATATCGCGCTGATGAAAATCAATATGTATTCCATAATTTTCAGTATTACGTTATAACGTTATTACGAATTGCTACGCAGTTTGTTAACTATCGCAATCAGGAATCCCAGCATGATGAAAGCACCCGGAGGAAGCACGAAGAGCAGGATGTTGTACGTTTCAGGCAGCAGGGTGAATCCGAAGACAGACCCAGAGCCCAGTACCTCGCGACAGATACCCAGCAGAGTGAGTCCGAGGGTGAAGCCCAGTCCGATGCCAATGCCGTCGAACAGCGAGGCTACGGGTGAGTTCTTGGCAGCGAAAGCCTCAGCACGACCGAGGATGACGCAGTTTACCACAATCAGCGGGATAAAGAGGCCCAATGCAGCATCAATGTCAGGCAGGTAAGCCTTGATGACTAACTGAAGCATGGTGACAAAGGCTGCAATGACTACAATGAATACAGGGATACGCACCTTGTCAGGCGTAACCGACTTCAGGCACGAAATCACCACATTGGTGCAGATGAGCACAGCCATCGTTGCCAAGCCCATTGACAAGCCGTTTATGGCAGAGGTAGTGGTGGCCAGCGTGGGACACATACCCAGCATCAGGACGAACGTAGGGTTCTCCTTGACGATACCGTTCTTGATAATTTGTATGGCGTTCATAACTTTCTACTTTCTATTGTCAATTTTCAACTTGTTGAGTAGCGCCTGTCTCGCCGCCGGCAGCAGGGGTAGCCTTGTAAGCTTTATAGGCATTGTTGACAGCGAGCAGGAAAGCGCGGCTAGTAATCGTCGAGGCCGTGATGGCGTCAACCTGTCCGCCGTCTTTAGAAACGGTCAGCGGTTCTTCGGGCGACTTGCCGATGATGTCACCTTTCTCGCCTTTCTGGAACCACTTGTCAGCCTTAGCGCCGAGTCCAGGAGTCTCAGTCTGTTCAAGCAGGGTATAGCCCAAAATATTGCCATCGGGGTCAAAGCCCACCAACACTTTCAAGTCACCGCCGAAGCCCATCGTTGTAGACTCAACAGCAGCACCGAGGTCTTTGCCCTGGGCGTCCTGAATCTGATAGATGGTATAGGTCAGTTCCTTGCCTTTCGCGTCGTTCTGCTTGACCTCGTCGGTCTTCGCCACTTTCAGGTCGCTGACACACATGACGTTCTTGATGCCGTCAGCCAGCGCCTTTTCTTTCTGTTCGTTGATGGGACCCTCCGTGAGATGATTCACATAGGCGAGGATACCACCCATCACTACTGCTACTCCAGTGAGCACCAGCACCATATTCAGTAAAGATGATTCAAGCTTCTTCATAACTTCAATTCTTCAATTTTAAAATTCTTCAATTACTTAGAAGTTGGCACTTCACCAAAGCGCTTGGGTTTCACATAAGCATTGATAAGCGGTGTGAACGCATTCATAATCAGAATGGCGAATGACATACCTTCGGGATAAGCGCCCCAGTTACGGATAACAACGGTAAGGAAACCAATGGCCACGCCGTAGATAATCTGTCCCTTGGCTGTCATGGGTGACGTCACATAATCAGTTGCCATGAAGATAGCGCCGAGCATCAGACCACCAGTGAGAATCTCGCTGACAGGATCAGCATAGATGGGGTTGACCAAATGCATGAGTCCAGAGAAGATAAACACCGTGCCGATAATCGATACGGGGATATGCCACGTAATGATTTTCTTCCACAGCATGTAGGCCAGTCCTAAGAGCAGTGCCAGGGCACAAATCTCACCCATGGCACCAACGCCGTCGGGATGGTTGCCTAAGAAGAGGTCGAGCGACGAGGGCAGCTGGTCGAGAATGGTAGCGTCACCGCTCTTGATGGCATCCTTCATGATAGCCAGCGGCGTGGCGCCTGTCTCCGCATCGAGATAACTGGTCAACTGACCAGCCTTCGGCCATGTCGTCATCTGGGCGGGGAAGGCAACCAGCAGGGCAGCACGGCCAACCAGTGCAGGGTTGAAGAGATTATTACCCAGACCGCCAAAGGTCATTTTTCCAACACCGATGGCAAAAATGGCACCGATGATGATAATCCAGATGGGGAGGTTACTGGGGAGGTTGAAACCAAGCAGCAGACCCGTCAGCACGGCAGACCCGTCGCAGATAGTCGTGCGCTCGTTCTTGAGCATATACTTATTGATGGCCCACTCCAAGAGTACGCAGGCCGCAACACTCGTCGCACAGACAATGGCTGAGCCAATGCCAAAGAACCAGAACGACACAAGCAGGGCGGGCAGCAGTGCAATGATGACACCGTACATGTTGCGCTCAACGGTATCCGTTCCGTGTGCGTGAGGCGAAAGTGATACAATTAATTTTCCCATTGTATTTTTACCTTTTTACTTTTTTACCTTATTACTTTTTCTGAGCCGCAGCAGCACGGGCACGAATCATGCCCATAACTGTACTCTTAGCTTGACGGATGTTGTCAAGCAGCGGACGGTGAGCCGGACACGTGAACTGGCACGAGCCGCACTCGATGCAGCTGACGACCTCCTCCTTCTCGGCACGCTCCCAGTTCTTGATGGCAGCAAGCTTGGCCAGCAGGTAAGGCTCCAACCCCATGGGGCAGGCCGAGACGCACTTGGCACAGCGGATACATGGATTAGGCTCCTTGCGGAAAGCCTCGTCGCCAGAGATGATGGTCACTGAGTTAGTACCCTTGCAGATAGGCACCTCGACACTGGTCAGAGCCTTACCCATCATGGGACCGCCAGCCAGCAACTTATTGTCGCCCTCGGGCATTCCGCCACAAGCTTCTATCAGATCCTTCATCGGTGTACCCATGCGAACCAGGAAGTTGCTGGGTTTCTGCAGGCGTTTACCCGTCACGGTAGTATAGCGCTCAAACAGCGGCTTGTTCTTCATGACTGCCTCATACACAGCATAGGCGGTTCCGACGTTCTGCACGATAGCACCCACATTGACAGGGATGGCAGGAGGTGCAGGCACCTGACGGCGGATGACAGCGTCGACCAACTGTTTCTCACCGCCCTGCGGATAACGCTGCTTCAGGGGAACTACTTCGACGTGATACTCCGAAGAGCCGAACACTTCGGCACATTTCTTAGTCAGCAGCTCGATGGCGGGCATCTTGTTGGTCTCAATGCCGATGTAGCCGGTAGTGACCTTGGCACCCTTCATGAGCAGTTCCAGGCCGACCAGAATCTCGTCGGCATGTTCCATCATCAGGCGGAAGTCAGCCGTAATGTAGGGTTCGCACTCCACGGCATTGATGATGACGCACTCGGCCTTGGCCGTCGGCGGCGGACAGAGCTTGATGAATGTGGGGAAACAGGCACCACCCATACCCACGACACCGGCAACCTTGATGCGGTTGACGATTTCCTCGGGTGTCAGTTCAGGATGCGCCTTGACGGTTTCCAACTTGTCGGAGCGGTCAATGGTCTCTTCCCACTCGTCGCCCTCGACATTGATGATGATGACGGGCTTACGATAGCCGGTGGCATCGATAGCGGTGTCAATCTTGAACACGGTGCCGCTGACAGACGAAAAGATAGGTGCTGACACAAAGCCACCTGCTTCGGCTATCATCGTACCGACCTTCACCTTGTCACCCTTCTGGACAACAGGCTTGGCGGGAGCACCGATATGCTGCGAAAGTGGGAAAATGGCCTGCTTGGGCAGTGCAGCCACCTGGGTCACAGCGTCATGCGACAGTTTATTTTCTTCGGGGTGTACACCACCGATTCTGAATGTTCTTACGTTCATGCTTGTTCCTCCTTTTCTTCTTTAGGTTTCGGTGCCGGTTCTTCTTTAGGTTTCGGTGCCGGGAAATTAACAGCGTGGATGGCACCTGTCGGACAGACAGCCACACACTTCTTACACAGACGGCACTTGTTGAAGTCGATGTAAGACACGTTGTTCTCGACGGTGATGGCCTCGAACTTACACTCCTTGACGCACTTGCCGCAGCCGATGCAAGAAGCCTTGCAGGCCTTCATGGCCACGGGACCCTTGTCTTTGTTAACACAGGAGACAAACACTCTCCTACCCTTCGGCCCCTTCTTACGCAGTTCGATGATGTTGCGCGGACAAGCCTTCACACAGGCACCGCAGGCCACACACTTCTCTTCGTCCACCTCAGGAAGTCCCGTTTCGGGATTCATGTGGATGGCATCAAACTGACAGGCGGCAACACAGTCGCCACAGCCCAGACAGCCAAAGCCGCAAGCCGTCTCGCCGGCACCGCAGGCATTCATAGCAGCGCAAGTGCGCAAACCACTATACTCTGCAATTTTCGGACGCAGGCTACACGTTCCGTTACAACGTACCACGGCCACCATCGGTTCACCGTTGGCAACGGCCATACCCAGCAGGTCGGCCACCTTGCCCATCACTTCCTGTCCGCCCACGGGACACATCAGCCCGTCGATGCTGCCGGCATCAGCCCCCTTGACCAGGGCATCGGCCAGACCAGCACATCCGGCAAATCCGCAACCGCCGCAGTTAGCACCCGGCAACTGTTCTGTCACCTGCGCTATGCGGGGGTCTTCATAGACCGCGAATTTCTTAGAGCAGACATACAGCACCAAGGCTGCTATCAGACCGATAGCACCCAAGACCAATACTGCAATCAAAATGAAATCCATAACTCTTTAAAATATTTGTTTTAGTTTATATGTTATTCTATTGAAAAAGCCAATTGCTGGCGCATCCGGTTACGCAGCAGCCATAATAATATATAATAAGGTATGAGTGCAGCCAGCCCGCTCAGTGCAGCCTTACCCTCACTACCCGTCAGCCACAAGACGAGTACCAGCACGGCCACCATCACCACAAAGGGCAGCCCGAAACCCCACAGCAGCGCCTTGGCAGCCACTTGGCCGGAAGTGGTCACCGTCACCGGCTGACCGACAGCCAGTTTTTGGGCGGCAGCATCGCCAAAGACATCTACAATCTTCTCTTTCGATTCGGCAGCATTGCAGTAGCCTGCCACCTTGCAGGCAGCGCAAGCAGAAGTCTGGACGATACGCACCTTCACGCAACCGTCCTCAATGCTTTCAACTATCCCCGAATGGCTTATTTTAGTACTCATTAGTTTGCAATCTCGAGTTTGCAAATGCAAAGATACGGAATAATAATGAATTATTCAACATCTATGATGAGTTTTTTGCAAAAAAATGCCGTAATCGTTTGCGATTGTTCTTCCTATTAGTCCTTTTGGCTATGCGGAAAGCACTTATATTGGGAAAAATTCCGATAAAAATTTGGTTATTCGCTCACTTATTCGTACTTTTGTGCCATTATTAAAAGAAACATCATCATGAAAGCAACAGAGCAAACACTACAGCAGTTAAATCGCACGCTCAGGAAAATAGCTGACAAGTTCCCCGCCAGCGAGGAAGCAACGCTATTGACGGATATTCACATCCGTGTCAACCAAGAGACTGGCGAACTGACTGTCTTCGATGACGATGACAAAGAAATCACCCGTAGTGTCATCGAACAATGGATTGACAATAAGGATGATGATTTCTACAATGACATAACAGGTGTCTTGCGTTCTACACTGCAGAAGCATAAGGCACAGGTTGAGCAGATGTCCATTTTGAAACCTTTCTCTTTTGTGCTTGAAGACGACGACCGCGAGAACCTTGCAGAACTGTATGTGGTCGACGACGACATTGTTATCATTGACGAAGAACTCATGGCAGGATTGGACAAAGACCTTGATAGTTTCTTGTCAAATCTGCTAAAAGAGGAATAAGCCTCTACCCAATCCGTATAGGCTATTCCGTTTCCTTTCCCTGAAGCATCAGCTCCATTTCGCGCATCGTCGCAGCATTTGATTCGGTTTTAACTTCTTCTGGAATATCAGGAATATCCAGGAGCGCATCGTCTTCCTCATCCATCGCTTCACCCTTTTTGTGCTCCGTGCTATCTATGCCCTCAACAGCTTGCACATCATTCTTCTGTGTCGAATCCAAAGCGACGCGCACCTGCTGCATGCGCTTGCTATGGTCGTGACGTACCTGACAGGCACACAGCACCATCAGCAAGCAAAAAAACAATACGAGTTTCTTCATATTACTTAGATTTAATGTCCAACGTTATCTGATTCTTAAACGGTCGCCTATACGTATCTGATAATCAGGAGAAAGGCCATTCATTTTATACAATTTCTTCAACCGTATGCCATACTTCTGCGAGATGGTATACATAGACTCGTTAGGCTGCACCACATGCAAACGACCCTTATAGGATTTCGGAGCCTTGCTACGTTTTTTCTTCAACCATACAACCTCGCCTTCCTCTAAAACGTCATTCTTGTCGCGCTCGTTATAGCTTGCCAGCTTACGGTACGAGATGCCTACCTCGTCAGCAATGCTGCGGAACGTGTCGCCACGCCGAGCCAGCAGGTAGTAGTTCTTATTAAAGGCATAGATATGGCGCAAGTCACCATGTTCTATCTGATGAGTTTGGAACTTGTCATAACGCGGGCTCTTGTCATACTCATAGAGTCTGTAAAGCTGTATGATGTCAATGAGTTTCGTTGCGTACGTCGGACTGGTGGCATAGCCACATGCCTTCAAGCCCTTCGCCCACCCTTTATAGTCGGTCAGCGACAACTGGAATAGACTGCTATAGCGCTTTCTGGTAGTCAGAAAAACCGAATGGTCTTCATAGCTTTCATACACATTATTATAAGCACGGAAGCACTCCCCCTTCTCGTCATCGTCATGGTAAGTGCGCCGACCTGTCCAACCGTTACACTTAATGCCGAAGTGGTTATTGCCCTTCAACGCCAGATCACTTCTGCCCGCCGCAGACTCCAGCACACCTTGCGCCAGCGTGATGCTGGCCGGAATCTTGTGCTTCTGCATCTGTTCAATGGCCAAGTCCTTGTATTTGTCGAAATAGTCCTGATAATGACGCGTCCATACCATCTTCTGCGAGAAGGCAGAAATAGCCACAAAACCCAGCATTAAAAGACTAAATAAAGCTCTTTTCATAAATTATCTTCGTTTTGTTTTGCAAAAATAAAGAAAAATAATTATATTTGCAACAAAAATCTAAATATTATGAAAGAATTGGATATTAGAACGCTCATCCATGAGGTCCAGATGGATGAACTGACATCAGACGAACGCACACTCATCGAGATGGCCATTGAAGGTACCAACCGCTCGTATGCCCCCTACTCCAACTTCCATGTTGGTGCTGCCATTCAGTTGGAGAACGGTGTACGGTTTATCGGATGCAACCAGGAGAATGCCGCCTTCCCCGCAGGCATTTGCGCAGAGCGTTCGGCCATCTTTGCCGCCGGTGCCCAGTATCCTGACCAGCCCGTCACCATGCTCGCCATCACGGCAAGGGGAAAAGACGGTGAGGTCATTGCCGAGCCAGCCAGTCCCTGCGGAACATGCCGACAGGTGCTCATTGAAACGGAGACACGCTTCCACCACCCTGTTCGCATTCTTCTCTACGGTCGTAACCGCGTCTATGTAGTGGACAGCATCAAACAACTGATGCCACTGTCGTTCACGGAGTTCTAAACCGCCCCAGACACAAGGTCTCAAGTTGTCATAATTGTCGTTATTTTAATAGCGACAAGTAATGATTGATGGCATATTCTGCATAAATATAAGATTTGTATTGGTTTTGACTGTAAAGTTTCTAAAAAGATACAAAAAAAGAGGCTTATTCCATGCATTTTTATTACTTTTGCACAGGAAAAGAACATTTTTAATAATACACAAATTCTATGGTAAAGATCTCTAAAGAGGCTGCCCTTGAGTACCATGAGGCTGGCCGTCCTGGTAAAATCGAAGTAAAACCCACCAAAGCGTATCGTACACAGACTGACCTCTCGCTGGCTTACTCGCCCGGCGTGGCATTCCCCTGTCTGGAAATCCAGCAAAACCCTGACGATGCGTATAAATATACGGACAAGGGAAATCTGGTGGCCGTCATCTCCAACGGCACTGCCGTCTTAGGACTCGGCGACATCGGTGCCATGAGTGGCAAGCCCGTTATGGAGGGAAAGGGACTGCTCTTCAAAATCTACGGCGGCATTGACGTCTTTGACATTGAAGTAGACGAGAAAGACCCCGAGAAGTTCTGCGAGGCAGTGGAACGTATTGCCCCCACCTTCGGCGGTATCAACCTCGAGGACATCAAGGCTCCTGAGTGCTTCTATATCGAGGAGCGCCTGAAGAAGAGCCTCGACATCCCCGTCATGCACGACGACCAGCACGGCACGGCCATCATTTCCGCTGCCGGTCTGAAGAATGCCTTGGAGGTTATCGGCAAGGACATCAGCAAGGTCAAGGTAGTGGTCAACGGCGCAGGTGCCGCAGCCATCTCATGTACCAAGCTGTATATGGCACTCGGCGTTTTGAAGGAAAACATCGTGATGCTCGATTCCAAGGGCGTCATCAGCACCATCCGTCAGGACCTGAACGAACAGAAGCGCTTCTTTGCCACCGAACGTACTGACATACACACTTTAGAGGAAGCCGTCAACGGTGCCGATGTCTTTGTCGGTCTTTCCAAGGGTAACGTGCTCTCGAAGGATATGGTAAAATCCATGGCCAAAGATCCTGTCATCTTCGCGTTGGCCAACCCCACACCAGAGATTTCCTACGAGGATGCCATGGATGCCCGTCCCGACGTACTCATGTCCACAGGACGTACCGACTATCCCAACCAGATTAACAACGTCATCGGTTTCCCCTACATTTTCCGCGGTGCGCTGGACGTTCATGCCACAGCTATCAACGAAGAGATGAAGATGGCTGCCGTACATGCCATTGCCGACCTGGCCAAACAGCCTGTTCCCGACGTGGTGAACGACGTCTATAAGGTCAACAACCTCACGTTCGGCCGTAACTACTTCATTCCCAAGCCTGTTGACCCCCGTCTTATCACCGAGGTCAGTGCTGCCGTGGCCAAAGCAGCCATCGACAGCGGCGTAGCACGCAAGACGATTGACGATTGGGACGAGTACAAGCACTCACTCACCGTACTGATGGGCCACGAGACAAAGCTCACACAGAAACTCTATGCCACTGCCGCCGCCCACCCGCAGCGCGTGGTATTCGCCGAGGCCGTACACCCCACCATGCTCAAGGCCGCAGTGCTGGCCAAGGCCGAGGGTATCTGCGAGCCAGTGCTGCTGGGCAACGACGAGGTCATCCAGAAGCTGGCCCGAAAGCTCGACCTCAACATTGACGGAATAGAGATTGTCAACCTGCGCCACCCCTCCGAGCAGGACCGACGCGAGAGATACGCCATGATACTCACACACAAGCGCCAGCGCGAAGGCTATACCTACCAGGAAGCCAACGACAAGATGTTCGAGCGCAATTACTTTGGCATGATGATGGTAGAGACTGGCGATGCCGACGCATTCATCACCGGACTATACACCAAGTACAGCAACACCATCAAGGTAGTAAACGAGGTTATCGGAATACGCCCGGAATACAAGCACTTCGGAGCCATGCACATCATCAACTCGCCGAAAGGCACCCTCTATATTGCTGATACACTGGTGAACGAGAACCCTGATACAGACACTTTGGTTGACATTGCCAAACTGGCAGCCACCAGTGTCCGCTTCTTCAATGAAAAACCCGTCATAGGTATGGTGAGCCACTCTAACTTCGGCTCCTCGCAGTCTGACGGTGCCCTGAAGGTGCGCCGTGCCACCGAACAAATGCAGGATCTCTATCCTGACATGCCTATCGACGGAGAGATGCAGCTGGGCTTCGCACTGGACCGTGAACTTCGCGACGAGCAATATCCTTTCACCCGCGTTTTCGGAAAAGATGTCAATACGCTGGTCTTCCCTAACCTGACATCGGCACGTTCAAGCTACAAGATGTTGCAGATGCTCGATGCAGATGTGGAAATCATAGGCCCCATTCAGATGGGACTGAACAAACCCATCCACTTCATCGACTTCGGTGCCTCTGTCCGCGATGTGGTTAACATCGTAGCCGTAGCAACTATCGATGCCTATGTCGACAAGGTGAAGAAGCGCATTAATGCAGCTAATAAATAAGCAGGCATTTCTTTGTTTTTTCCTGCTTTTCATCATGCATCCGGCCTTTATGGTTGGATGCATTTGATTTATGTCAAAAATGATTAACAACTTCAATAATTAACGGCAAATAATTTTCTGTGTTCGTACACAATTACTACCTTTGCATCGTCAAAAGACAAAAAGATTAGTTTTAGGTTAACAAGTTAAGAGATTAGATTATGATTATTTTAAACTATGTAGTTGTGTCACTGGCCAATAAGGCCATCAACATGCTTAAGAAATAAAAAGAGCTGTTGACAGGATTGTTAAGAGAAAGCAAGAAAAGAAGGAGTTCCTACAACAGGAACTCCTTTCTCTTTGTATCACGATTTCTTTCTGTTTCTATTCAGGTCTGGCATAACGGTCGCCAGTCTGTTTGATGATGTGCCGAGCGTAAGTTTTCGAGAATCCGGGGCGTTTCACCTTTTCGCCCAATCCGTGCTTTGTCCGTGAAAAACGTCCGTTCTGCTCAGGCTTCACAGCCATGTCGTTATACTTCACAACCAGATAGAAAGCCAGCTGGCGCCACCGCTCCAGCATCTGCTGAGCCTGTGCCGTACTGTAGTCGTTAAGGAATCGCTGCATATCCTGCGGCTGCATTGTCTGCGCTTTAGCCTCAATATCAGCCTGCTGGGCGAGATAGGCATTTTGCAGTGAGTCACGAACTTCCTTCAACGACGGGAACAGCATGCTATAGCGTGGATAGACCATATTGCTGACCCAGTTCTCCACCCAGAAAGCGTTTTCAATCGAGAATGTCACATCGTCAGCTCCAGGTGTGTTATAGCACTGAGGAAGCTCCGTCATAGAGCAGTAAATGGGCGTATAGGCTACCATGTTCGGGTCATCGTTGCCGAACCAGAAGCAGCCCCCCATCTCGCGAGGCATCCAGGATCGCATCTGAGACACGAAAGTCCAAGCCGTCTGTTGGGTACTGGTGGGACGCTCATTGAAATACTTCTTGCCGTCGACCTCAAAATAAAGTGGCGTAGGACGGTATGGCATGTGCCATATACCACCGCCGATATCTGTTGAGTCGATAGCCAACGGGGTTCCCTCAAAGTGATCGCGCATGTCGTTGATGACATCAGCCACACTCAGTTTCTTATCAGGTACAATCCACAGAGGCATGTCCTCAGCATCCTTGTCCTTGCCTAACGCCCATGGGAGATAGCGGTCCATGCCCTGCTTGTGGTGATTGAAGAAACTCCACACACGGGCATCGCAGATGCGACGGCCTGAGAAGTCAGGGAAAGCGTAGGCATTCTTGAACGAGAAGTCTTCGTCCTTGCCGTCAAACCAGCCCATTTTACGGGCATACTTGATGACGTTCTTAGAATAGAGTACATGCTCTTTGTCCTTCAACGGGAACTTGCCAATGCGGCTCTGGTTGGCATGTCCACAGATAGCATCGTCGGGAATGCGGACGGCCACCCAGACAACACGTTCCTTAGACTTCTGGCGGTCTGGGCCACAGCCTTGCATCTCCAAAATCCATGCCTCATTGGGGTCACAGAGCGTAAATGTCTCACCCTCGCTGTAGTAGCCGTAAGTCTCAGCCAGCGATGTCATGACACGGATGGCCTCGCGGGCAGTCTTGGAGCGCTGCAAGCCAATATATATCAGTGAACCATAGTCCATGATACCCGTCGAGTCCACCATCTCCTCGCGGCCGCCATAAGTGGTCTCGCCAATGGTCACCTGCCACTCGTTGATGTTTCCCACCACATTGTAAGTCTCTTCAGCCTCAGGAATCTCACCCAGATACTTGTTGGTGTCCCACTCAAAAATCTTACGCATATCACCTTTCGCATGTCTGGCTGCCGGATAGTGCGCCAGTTTCATGAATACTCCATAGGAGTCGGCATTATAGGAGCAGATGACACTACCGTCCACCGATGCCTTCTTGCCTACAATAAAATTGGTACAGGCCATGGTATAAACCACGGCCTGTAACATTACTATAGATAGAAATATCCGTTTCATAAGCACTAAACTTATCGGACTCAGCCTTACAACTGGGGGAGTTCCAGCCACTTGACGTAGCAGAAATCCTGACGGTGAGGCAGGTTCTTGTTCTTCGGATACATACGGATGGCCGACTTGTACTGGCCAAACTGGTTAGGTGTCAGTACAGCCTCGAAGGTATAGTTGTTACCATCGTGACCGGTCATCTTCAGAGGTTCGATGCTGAATACTTTCTCGTTGCCATCCTTGTCCTGACAGACGTTGACCTTCTCCAGTCCGATAGCATCCTCAAGTCCCTGCTCGTCGATAACATATTTGATGTTGTACGACTTTCCAGCCTCACAACCTGTTGCGGGGAAGTCCCATTCGCAGCTGACCACGTGGATACCGTCCCAGCGCTCAGCAACAGTTTCCTTCCACTGGGCAATCTCCTTGGCCAGGCGGTTGTCGTCCTTCGAGAGCTCCTTGAAGCGTTTGGCTTCCTTCTCATAGAACTTGCTGTAGTAATCGTCCAACTGGCGCTTCATGGTGTAGTGCGGGGCAATCTGAGCAATCGAGTTCTTGATGACCTGTATCCAACCCTTCGAGATACCCTTCTTGTCCTTAGCGTAGTACAGAGGCACAATCTCGTTCTCCAGCAGACCGTAGATGGTAGCGGCATCGAGCTGGTCCTGATAGCCCTGATTCTGGTAGGTACGCTTCTCGGTAAGCGCCCATCCGGCACCCTCGCGGTAGCCCTCGAGCCACCAGCCGTCCTTCACACTGAGGTTGACGACACCATTCATCTCAGCCTTCTCGCCAGAGGTACCAGAAGCCTCAAGAGGACGTGTCGGGGTATTCATCCAGATGTCGACACCACTCACAAGGCGGCGAGCCAGCAGGAAGTCATAGTCTTCAAGGAAGATGACCTTACCCTGGAACTGAGGCATCTGGCTGATTTCAAAGATTCTCTTGATGAGTCCCTGACCGGCACCGTCAGCGGGGTGAGCCTTACCGGCAAAGAGGAAGATAACGGGACGCTCAGGATTGTTGACAATCTTGTCGAGGCGGTCCAGGTCGGTAAACAGCAGGTGGGCACGCTTGTAGGTAGCAAAGCGGCGGCAGAAGCCGATGACCAGTGCGTTGGGGTTGAAGCGCTCCAGCAGCTTCACCACGCGTGAGGGGTCTCCCTGGTTCTTCAGCCATGTCTCCTTGAACTGAATTGCAATATAATCGAACAGTTTAGCCTTCAGAGCCTGACGGGTAGCCCAAATTTCCTCATCGGGACAGTTGTAGATGCCTTGCCAGATTTTCTCATTCGACTGGTCGCTCATGTGGCTTGCGTCGAAGTACTTGGCATAGACCTTACGCCACTCAGCAGCACACCATGTGGGGAAGTGAACACCGTTGGTGACATAGCCCACGTGGTTCTCCTCGGGATAGTAGCCGTTCCAGATAGGAGCAAACATCTTCTGGCTGACCCATCCATGAAGCTTCGACACACCGTTGACCTCCTGGCAGGTGTTGCAGGCGAATGTTGACATACAGAACTTCTCGCCCTTGTCGTCGGGATTCGTACGACCCATGCCGATGAACTCATCCCAAGAGATGCCGAGTTTCTGTGGATAGCCGCCCATGTACTTGCCGAAGAGACCCTCGTCGAAGTAGTCGTGACCGGCGGGAACAGGTGTGTGTACGGTGTAGAGACCGCTGGCACGCACCAGCTCCAGAGCCTGGTTGAACGTCATGCCATCCTCGATATAGTCGCACAGGCGCTGCAGGTTGCAGAGTGCTGCATGACCCTCGTTGCAGTGATAGATGTCTTTCTTGATGCCGAGCTTTTTCAGCAGCAGCATACCACCGATACCGAGCAGAATCTCCTGCTTCAGACGATTCTCCCAGTCGCCGCCATAGAGGGCATGGGTAATGGGTTTGTCGAAGTCAGAGTTCATTTCGTTGTCAGTATCAAGCAGATACAGTTTTACGCGACCAACGTTCACGCGCCATACATAGGCATGTACCTGATAGTTGGTGTAGGGAACGTCAATGACCATCGGATTGCCATCCTTGTCGAGCTGGCGCTCAATAGGCAGCGAACCGAAGTTCTGCGTCTCGTAGTTGGCAATCTGCTGTCCGTCCATTGACAGGCTCTGTGTGAAATAGCCGAAACGATACAGGAAACCAACGGCACACATGTCAACGTTAGAGTCAGAAGCCTCCTTGACATAGTCTCCTGCGAGCATTCCCAGACCGCCGCTATAAATCTTGAGGGCAGAGTGGATACCGTACTCCATACAGAAGTATGCCACTGAAGGACGGCTGGCATCGGGCTTCACGTCCATGTAGTTGCGGAACATTTCGTAGACCTGCTTAATGCGCTTCATCAGCGCCTTATCTTTCAGGATTTCCTCTTTGCGGGCAAAGGTCAGACGCTCCAGCAGCATCACAGGATTGTGCTTTACGTCATGATACAGTTCAGGGTCGAGGTCACGGAACAAGTCACGGGCCTCGAAGTTCCATACCCACCACATGTTGTGGGCAATCTCGTCCAAACACTTCAGTTGCTCGGGAAGGCTCGACTTTACAATGAGCTCTTTCCACTGAGGAACATTTGCATAATCTGCTTTAATTTTCATCTTGTAACTAACAATTTTTACTATTTACAAATCACATTTATTACTCACTCATTCTTGCTTCTGCTTTACGCAGTGCAATATCGTATGCCTCATAATAGAACTTGATGAACTCGCTCCACAGGGCTTTCTTCGACAGTGCGTCAGCCTGTTTCCGGCAATCGTCCGTCTCTTTCTTAGTCATGTTCGAGAAGGCTGCCACTGTGTCCTTGATAGTGTCGGCTACCTCCGAATAGTTGTAGTCTGTACGGTGAATCACCTTCACACCGTCCTCCAGTTCGCCATTATGTCCAAACTCTTTGTTGGCCCACAGTCCGAAGCCGGCCAGGTCAGTGGTGATACAGGGTACCTTGAAGGCTACGGCCTCTAACGGTGTATAGCCCCAGGGCTCATAGTACGAGGGATAGATGCACAGGTCGTTGCCCAGCACCACATCGTAATACGTCATGTTGACGATGCCGTCCTTTCCGTCCAGATAGCAGGGCAGGAAGATGACCTTCACGTTGTCTTCCTTGCGGTTGTGCATATCATAGTATTTCATCATGCTCAGCACATTGTCGTGGCTCATGTTATGCAGCCAGTGGGTAATCTGCGGCACCTCCAACGGCTCCGTAAACTTCTCCGAACTTGCCAGTCGCTCCTGCAAATCCTTGCGCGGCTCACCTACCCAGCCAGGAACCTCAATGAAGGCAACCACCTTCTTCTTCAGGTCACGGTCACGCAGCAGCCGGTTCATGGCTTCCACAAACACGTCAATACCCTTGTTACGGAACTCATAGCGTCCTGATGTCGATACGATGAGCGTCTCGTCGTCCAACTGCTCGCCTAACAGGGCATTGGCCACCTCCAACAGGCGGCGGCGTGCAGCACGGCGCTTGCGGTTAAAGGTCGCTCCCTTGGGTACAAAGCTGTTGTCGAAACCATTGGGCAGCACCACGTCAACGGGCTTGTCCAGCAATTCCAGACACTCGTTGGCTGTAATATCGCTGACCGTCGTGAAGCAGTCTACGAACATGGCTGTCCGCTTCTCGATGGAGTGCTTGGACTGCATATTCAGTTCCCCGGCCATCTGGTCGCCGTTGTATGCGAACAAGTAGTCGTAGAGGGGCTTCTGGTTACCGGCTATTGAACGACCGATGCTGGTAGCATGGGTAGTAAAGACCGTACCAATCTGAGGCAGCTTATTGTTGATGTAGAGCGCACCAAGACCGCACATCCACTCGTTGGCATGATAGATGACGCGGGTCTCTTCGTTGAACTTTGAGTGCTGGACGTTGAACGTGTACAGGCTCTCAACGACCAATGCTGCCGCATACGAAAACATCGATGCCTCGTCGTAGTCACCGTAGGCATGTAGCGAGTCGACGCCGTAGTTCTCCCAAAGCCAGCTATAAATCTCGTTCTTCTTCTCAAAGAAAGGATTAAAATCCACCAGAATAGCGATGGGGTTCCCGGGTACTGTCCAGCGGCCTACCCTAACCTTCAAACCCTGTTGCTTAGCCTCCCATTGCCATTCGGCAAAGAGCGACGTTTCCTCTTTGAAATAAGGGCTCTCGGCTTCTTTCCAGAAATCAGGACCGATAAAAATGATGCGATCCTTCATGTCGTCCTGCAATGTCTTCGCACGAGAGGAAAGCACGGTGTAAATACCACCAACTTTATTACATACTTCCCAGCTCGATTCGAAAATATAATCAGGCCTTAAATAGTTCTTTCCCATAATGAATACATGTATTTGGGTTGCAAAGATACTTAAAAAATTCAAAAACTTACAAAGTTTTAGTATATATTTTCAACGTAAACGTTTGTTTATTGATATAGATTTACTACCTTTGCTTACAAAAACAGACACAGATGACAAAAAGACTCATACTTCTGCTGCTTTGCGGCTGCATGTCAGCAACGCTTTTTGCACAAGGCGACAAGCGTTCCTTTCGCGCGTACCTTATTAACAATGAATATAACGTCTACCTGCGCATCAACTTTTACGACCAGAACGTGGAAGTGCCGGGACAGGAACTCTACGGCAAGCTGCCGGGCTATCTGGGCAAGCAGCACAATTCCTTTTGCTGGGTGATTACCTCCTGTAACGTCAAAGACGAACAGCATGCTGAGCTGCAGCTCATCAACGACTACGGCAGCGAGGACCTGACGGCATCCCTGACGCGCAAGAACGACTCCGTCTATGTGTTAAAGCAATTGGAGGGCAACACCATCAAGGTGCCCAACAAGGGCAAATGGCAGAAATTGCCAAAAACACTCGAATTCAAGCGGAAATAAGACAAACAAGGACGGCATCATGATTACCTATCCCATAGCCAAGATTAATTTAGGGCTGAACGTCGTGGAGAAACGCCCTGACGGCTACCACAACCTGCAGACCGTGTTCTACCCCGTGCCTATCACCGACACCTTGGAAGTGAATGTGGCACAAGACAACCCCCGGGACTCTGATGCTGACAAGGCACAAGTCCCGGACTGTGAGCTGAGTCTCACGGGTATCAAGGTGCTGGGCGACCTGCAGCAAAACCTGGTAGTCCGTGCCTACCAGTTGCTGAAGCACGACTTTCCGCGCCTTCCGCGTATCACGGCACGGCTGGACAAGTGCATACCCACACAGGCAGGCATGGGTGGCGGCAGCAGCGACTGTGCCTATATGATACGGCTGCTGAACGACCTGTTCTGCCTGGGGCTGTCCGACGGACAGATGATAGCCTATGCTGCACGGCTGGGTGCCGACTGCCCCTTCTTTATCCTCAGCCGCCCATGCTATGCCGAGGGCATCGGCGAACGGCTGCAGCCCGTCAGCCTTGACCTCAGCGACTGGTACATCGCCGTGGTGCGTCCTGACATCCCGGTATCCACCAGGGAAGCCTTCTCGTTCATCCGTCCGCACTATCCTGCCGTCAACTGCCGCGAGGTGGTGGCGCAGCCTGTCGAGACGTGGCGCGAGGTGCTGACCAACGACTTTGAAGAGAGCGTGTTCACGCTGCATCCCGAAATAGGACACGTCAAGGACCGCCTCTACGAATTAGGCGCCGCCTATGCAGCCATGTCTGGCTCAGGCAGCGCCCTATACGGACTGTTCAGGGAGTGTCCGGATGGCCTCGGCCACGAATTCCCCGGTATGTTCAGTGTTGTTTCAAAGCTACTTGTCGTCTAACAAGGCAGAGGTACGCACACGCGACAATGTCTCGGGCGTCATCTGCAGATAGCTGGCAATGTACAACAGCGGAGCGCGAAGCACCAGCTGCGGCGAACGCTTCACCAGCTTGGCATAGCGTTCCTGGGCTGACTCAAAGCGCAGCATGTCGGCATGAACCTGTGACAATATCAGCGACTCCTCCAGTATCTTACGGTACATCATCTGGATGTTGACGTTGCGGACAGCCTCCTTCTCCAGCCTCGCTTTCGGCAGAGCGAAGATGATGGTCGGCTCAATGGCATGAATCTGCTGGCGGCTGGGCTCTTCCTTGAAAAGGCTCTCAATACTCATGCAGATGGTATTCTCCACAGCCATGTATTCCGTCAGTTCCTTGCCGTTTTTGATATAGAACTGGCGTACCAGCCCTTTCACCACCCAGTAGATATTCTTGCACACATCGCCTTCCTTCAGTATCACTTCTCCCTTCTGGAATTTCATAGGCACGAGGATGCTTTCCAGCACGTCCAGTTCGTCGTGGGTCATGGTGCTGTAACGTCTGGCCAACTCACGGGCCACGTCTCTTGTTGTTAATCCTATTGTTGTCATACTATTCAGTATCCTTAGGCTTTAAATATATTATCAATTTTCAATTATCAATTCTTCCGGCGCAGCCAATTTTCAATTTTCAATTATCAATTTTCAATTATCAATTAGGCCGCAGGCCGTCAATCCAGTTTCAGCACGGCGAGGAATGCCTTCTGCGGCACCTCCACATTACCTATCTGCTTCATGCGCTTCTTACCGCGCTTTTGCTTCTCCAAGAGTTTGCGCTTACGGCTCACGTCACCGCCATAGCACTTCGCCGTTACGTCCTTGCGCACCTGCTTCACCGTCTCGCGGGCGATAATCTTGGCACCGATGGCGGCCTGGATGGCAATGTCGAACTGCTGGCGCGGAATGAGTTCCTTCAGCTTCTCGCACATGCGGCGCCCGAAGCTGACGGCATTGTCGGCATGGGTCAGCGTCGACAGGGCATCCACGGGTTCGCCGTTCAGCAGGATGTCCAGCTTGACGAGTTTCGACGGGCGGAACGAGTCGATATGGTAGTCAAACGACGCATAGCCCTTCGAGATGCTTTTCAGCTTGTCGTAGAAGTCGATGACGATTTCGCCCAGCGGCAACATGAAGCGCAGCTCCACACGTCCGCCCGAGACATACTGCTGGTCGATGAGCTCGCCGCGCTTGTCCAGGCACAGCGTCATGATTGGACCGATATAGTCAGCCGCCGTGATAATCGACGCCTTGATATAGGGTTCCTCAATATGGTCTATCATGGTCTGGTCAGGCAGTCCCGACGGGTTGTGCACCTCCTTCTCCTCGTGCTGCTTGGTATAGCACATGTATGTCACGTTCGGCACCGTGGTAATCACGTCCATGTCAAACTCGCGGTCCAGGCGCTCCTGCACAATCTCCATGTGCAGCAGTCCTAAGAATCCGCAGCGGAAACCGAATCCCAGCGCCACCGACGTCTCAGGCACGAAGGTCAGCGAGGCATCGTTCAGCTGCAGCTTCTCCAGCGAGGCACGCAGGTTCTCATAGTCCGTGGGGTCAATGGGATAGACGCCCGCAAACACCATGGGCTTCACCTCCTGGAAACCCTCGATGGCTTTGTCGCAGGGGCGTGCCACGTGGGTAATGGTGTCGCCCACCTTCACCTCCTTCGAGTCCTTGATGCCGCTGATGATGTAGCCCACGTCGCCCGTAGACAGTTCCTTGCGGGCTATCATGTCCATCTTCAGCACGCCCACCTCGTCGGCATCATACTCCATGCCGGTGTTGAAGAACTTCACCTTGTCGCCCTGGCGGATGCTGCCGTTCACAATCTTGAAATAGGCAATGATGCCGCGGAACGAGTTGAACACCGAGTCGAAAATCAGAGCCTGCAGCGGAGCCTGTGCGTCACCCGTCGGGTGCGGAATGCGCTCCACCACGGCATTCAGGATGTCCTCGACGCCCTCGCCGGTCTTACCGCTGGCGCGGATGATGTCCTCGGGGTCACAGCCGATGAGGTCGACTATCTCGTCCTCTACTTCGTCGGGCATGGCCGACGGCATGTCAATCTTGTTGATGACGGGAATAATCTCCAGGTCATTGTCTATAGCCAGATAGAGGTTCGAGATGGTCTGAGCCTGTACGCCCTGTGTGGCATCCACCACCAGCAGTGCGCCTTCGCAGGCAGCGATAGACCGCGACACCTCGTACGAGAAGTCTACGTGTCCCGGAGTGTCAATCAAGTTCAGGATATATTTCTCACCCTTGTACACATACTCCATCTGAATGGCGTGGCTCTTAATCGTGATGCCGCGCTCGCGCTCCAGATCCATGTCGTCCAGCATCTGCCCTTCCGTCACCTGAATGGTCTTTGTATATTCCAGCAAACGGTCGGCCAGCGTAGACTTGCCGTGGTCAATATGTGCAATGATGCAGAAGTTTCTTATATGATTCATCTTAGTTACAATACAAAATACCGTGCAAAGTTACAAAAAGTCGAGAGCAATACAAAGAAATTCATTTCTTTTTTTGCCGAGACGGAGTAACTTCGCGATTTTTGTCGCAAAGTTACAAAATAATTTCGAGAAATCTTACACATCCTCGGAGTTTTTTATTTTATTAAAGAAAAAAGAGGCGAGGCGCACCGTTTTTGTGTTTAGTCCATACGGTAGGGACAGTCGTTTTAGAGAGAAAATTAAAAGAAAAAGTGCTTTTCTTTTGTACTTCACATACTTTTTTGTACCTTTGCAGAAATTATTAACACCTTAATATATAATATGAAGCTAAACGAAATACTGAGCGGTCAGCTGAATGCCGCAGAGTGGGAAGCCAAGGGCTATGAACTTCCAAAGTTTGATATTGCTAAGTTGCGCGAGAAGACTGCCAAGGAACCGACATGGGTACACTTCGGCGGCGGTAACATCTTCCGTGCGTTCCCTGCTGCCATCTTGAACGATGCCCTGAACACGGGCAAGTACGACCGCGGTGTCATCGTGGCCGAGACCTTCGACTTCGAGGTTATCGACAAGGCGTATGCTCCTTACAGCAACCTGTCGCTGTGCGTGAACCTCTGCTCAGACGGTTCTATCGAGAAGAAGGTGATTGCCTCAGTCACAGAAGCGCTGAAGGCTGACTCGCCATTCCCTGACTGGCAGCGACTGGTGGCAATCTTC
>JAEEGG010004783.1_pt1 | contig 32654 bp, 21 predicted proteins | sample 9134161 | NCBI WGS metagenome assembly JAEEGG01 (sample SAMN16246543, study PRJNA631951) | gut metagenome | biome: gut microbiome; feature: rumen; material: CR-attached | host: Bos | place: Iran: Karaj | collected 2018-10 | reverse complement strand
TACCTCGACCTTGGCTTTCTTAGCAATCGTGTTACACTGCTTGGTAAGCTCGCGACGGCGCTCCTCGGTGGGCTGTGGAATAGTCAGACGAATCACGTCGCCGTTGTTCTCGGGGGTGATGCCTACATCAGAGTCCATGATGGCCTTCTCGATGTCGCGGATCTGCTTCTTGTCCCATGGCTTGATGGCAATGGTACGTGCATCGGGGCAGTTAACGGTTGCTACCTGGTTCAGGGGAACCTTCGAGCCGTAGCTCGCTACTCTCACTCCGTCGAGGATGGCCACGTTGGCACGACCTGCACGGATACGGTTCAGCTCGTCCTCCAAGAACATAGCTGCCATCTCCATACGCTCCTCACTCTTCTTCAAAACTTCTTTTACATCGATCATAATTCTTAAGTTTTAGCTTTTTCTGATGACAAAAGTAGTGCTTTTTCATGAATTAGCCAAACATTTCACACTTTTTTAGTGAGAAAACACCTATATTCGGGGCTTTTTTTGTTTTTTTCTGCCAAATATTTTGCTGAATGAGAATAAATCCTTATCTTTGCGGATGTTTATTACTACACGTGCGTGAAAGAATATTGTATGCATACCTTTAAAAACCTAGCAAGACCTGTAGCTGTCTGTCTGCTATTGACAACATCAATGGCGGCATATGCGCAAGCCGAGAATATGGATACCCTTTTCGATATCCATCATATTCTTGCGTACCTCGTGGCTACCTTGCTCATCTCTATCTTCGTTACCATTTTCTACAACAGGGTTATTTACTACCGTGAGCAGGAAGCTATTGCCAAGGCCAAACAACTGAACGGACAGGTGGCCCTGATTATGCGTTCGAGTAAGACTGAGGCCTGGACTTATGATGTGGAGAAGAACCTGATTACTGCCCTGAAGAACCAGGGCGAGATGGAACAGCAGTATTTGCCCATAGAGTTCTCGGAATTTTTTGATCGCGGCGATTTCCAGGCTGTACGAAATATCGTAATGGCTATCCACCATGGTGAGGAGATAGCAGGTCATCTGCTGGTGAAGAGCGCATCGAAGAAGGATTCGAACGAGGAACAGCGTATTTACGACGTGTCGCTCTCGATACTCCGACGCGACAAGCACGGGGTGCCAGTAGTAATACTTGGAACGCTGCACGACGTAACGGAAGCCCAGAAACGCGCCGAGCATACCAGGAACATGATGCTCCGGTTCCAGACAGTGTTCGAGTCGTCGCTGGTGGATATGATGTACTTCGACGCCGAGGGCAACATGATTGACATCAATGACAAAGCCTTAGAGTCGTACCACGTGAAGGATAAGAGTGAGATGCTGGCCAGGAAGCCAAAGCTGAGCGACTTCCCCACCCTGCGGAATATTGATATGAACAATGCCGACGAGGTGTATGCATCGTCGATTCTCGACCTGTCGAAGCTGGACCGTCCTATCGGTGACACTAAAGAAGAGTCATGGGGTGGCAATAAATCGTACTATGAGCGTATTATGACGCCCCTTCGCGACCAGGAGGGTAAGCTGACGGGGATAGTGATGGCCGGACGAAACATTACGGAGATGGTAAACTCACAGCACCACCAGCGTGAAGCCAGTCTGACGCTGGAGCGCAAGACGAAGGACATCGAGAACTACATCCAGAGCATCAACTACTCGCTGAAGGTGAGTAACGTTTTCCTGATGAAATACGACCCCGCCACCCATGAGCTGGAGATCTCGAACGAGATGGGACGAGCCCAATACCGGTTGAGCGCCTTGAGAGCCGTATCGCTGATGGCCCAGCACGAGCGCAGAAAAGCCAAAGGACTGATCCTGAGAATGGATCATGGTCATAAGGGGCAGATATCAGAGACCTTCGAAACCATCTTCCGCGATGACAAGGGCAGAAACATCTACATGAGCTTTAACATCATGCCCATTACGGATAAGGATGGCAACGTAACCCACTATTTCGGTATGTTCCGTAACGAGACGGAGATGACCTATACGGAGCGACAGTTACAGAAGGAAACAATGAAAGCCCTGGAAACAGAGCAGCTGAAAGATACCTTCCTCCTGAACATGAGCTACGAGTTGCGTACGCCACTGAATGCCGTCATCGGATTCGCCGAGCTCTTCGGTGCCGAGCACAACGAGGAGGATGAGCCCATCTTCGCCGAGGAGATCAAGAAGAACACGAACACGCTGCTGAAGTTGATCAACGATATTCTGTTCCTCTCGCGCCTTGATGCGAAGATGATTGAATACAACTACCAGACATCCGACTTCGCCATGCTCTTCGAGGGCTGGTGTTATATGGGTTGGAGCAATATGGGTAACAACGTGAAAGTGGTGGTGGATAACCCCTACACAAGTCTGATGGTGAACATCGACCAGCAGAACCTCGGTATGGTGATCCAGAAACTCTGCACCTTCACCGGACAAGTCACAAGGGAAGGTATGGTGCGAGCCAAATACGAATACCGTCATGGTGAACTGATGATTACCATCGAGGATACCAGCAACGGCATGGATGCCCAGAAGCTGAAGAAAGCCTTCGACCGCTTTGTCCGCGAGGAAGGCAGCGATCAGGAGGGTACGGGCCTCGACCTGCCTATCGTGAAGGAGATCGTGGAGCAGATGAACGGCAGCATAGAGCTACAGTCGGAGCAGGGCAAGGGTAACGCCTTCTTCCTGAGCATCCCCTGCGAAATGGTGAGCTTCGACAAAAAATCGGAAATCATGGTTTAAAGGGAGGACACGACAATGATGAAGATATTACTTGCAATCATAGAAAACGACTACGGCACGGGGGCTGACGGCATCTCCCTGCTGATGGTTATCATGGTGTTCCTGGCCTTTGTAATTAGCTTAGGTATCAACCAGATCAGCTTGTTGCGTATCCGTAAGCACTCGGAGCGCTCGAAGGATCTGAATACGATCATGCAGCATACGCTGAACACCAGTCAGAACTACGTGATACGCTTGTCGATCCAAGATCAGATAGGATTCAATATGCATGGCGACTTCCTACCCGGAGACGGCATGTCGTATCAGGAGAGCTTCGACTATATACACCCCGACGACCGTCGACATTACCTATCCTTTGTACAGAGCCTTATTAATGGTAAGGAGATAGCCGACTGCACCTTCCGCTGGGATGCCAGCAAGGACAAGCATGAAGGGAAATGGCGCTATATTCACGACCTGGCTATCGGAGAGTTTACCAACCCGAACCAGAAACAGCCTACCAACATCTTCTGTACTCTGACCGATCTGACAGACCAGATGGAGATGGAAAGGCAGGAGGAGGAGTTGACAAACCGCTACCGTAAGATCTTCGAGCAAGGACTGATCGGTCTGGCTTTCTACGACAAGACGGGCCGTCTGCTGACCGTGAACCAGAAGATGCGTGAGATACTGAATTTCCAATCGGAGAAGGATCCCTTCTATTTCAATCGCACCCTCTACGATATGCCAGCGTTCCGCGACGTACTTTACGACCACAAGCCCCAGGAGCTGTACTTCTGTACGAAGAGTGTCATTGCTGAACGAAGCGTGAACTGTTATACGGAGATCCGTCTGCACCCCATCTACGACGAGCATCATGAGCTGGTACATATCACCTACTCTATCCGCGATATTACTCAGGAGCGTCTGCTACACATGCAGAATAAGAAGAGCGATGAGAATATCCGTAAGACGAACGAGGAGATACAGCGCTACGAGACGGAGCTTCAGTACCTGATGGAGAGCGTGAACATGCGATTCTTCCGTACATCGTTCGAAACGAAGGAGGTGACCATCTACAAGAGCATGAGTCAACCAGAAAACAAGTTGGATCTCAACACGTTGTTCGCCCACTTCGTCGACGATACGTATACCACCGATAGTAAGGATAAATTGCTGGAATACTTTAGCAAGCCCCATTCTACGCTTTCACACATGCGTCCCCTCTTCCACGAGGGAGACGAACTGGAGTGGAACCAGATCGACGTGGTGCCCCATTACGAGAACGGCCAGCTGATAGGTACCTATGGCATCATCAGAAACGTGACGGAGCTTATCCAGAAGCAGGAACGTCTGAAGGAAGAGACGATACGCGCCAACGAGTCGGGTATAAAGAAGAGTACCTTTATGGCCAACATGACCCACGAGATACGTACGCCGCTGAATGCCATCGTAGGCTTCTCCGACGTGCTTACCATGCTCTCGACTACCGAGGAAAAACAGGAGATTATCCGCGTGATTATGAACAACTGCGATATGCTGTTGCGACTGGTGAACGATATCCTCGCCATCTCGTCGCTCGACAATGCGGGTATCGATATCTTCCCCAAACAGACAGACTTTGCCAAGGACTTCAACGATACCGCTACGGCGATGGCTCAGCGTGTACTGGCTCCTGTGGAGTTTATCGCGGAGAATCCCTATACCTCGTTTGTCACAACCATCGACAGCGGACGTATCCAGCAGGTGATTACGAACTTCGTAACCAACGCAGTAAAATACACCAACGAGGGACATATCAAGATTGGCTACCATACCGAGGTACGCCAAGGCAAAAACGGTCTCTACTTCTATTGTGAGGATACAGGAGCAGGTATCCCCAAAGAGTCACAAGAGAAGGTGTTTGAGCGCTTCGTGAAACTGAACGACTATGTACAGGGTACGGGTTTGGGACTGAGTATCTGTAAGGCTATTGCGGAAAAGTGCGAGGGTGAGATCGGACTCTTCTCCGAGGGTGAGGGGCATGGCTCTACCTTCTGGCTCTGGATACCGTGCGAGGAAGAAGCGTAGAAGTGAAAATGAAAAGTGGAAAGTGAATGAGATATATAAGAACATTACTATTATTACTGGGCGTGATGCAGATTCAGGCGTTTACAGCGTCGGCACAATCTGCACATAACGACAGTATTGTATATAACGAGAACCGCCCCCTGGTGTACGAAGACGCCTGGGATTTGTGGCCTTACGTATTCCTGAACGAGAACGGAGAGCCCGACGGCTATAATATCGACCTGTTAAAGATGATTTTCAAGGAGTTGAACATCCCATATATCATCAAGTTGAAGCCCACACTTGAGGCACAAGCAGATCTGAAAAACCATAAATCGGACCTGATGTTGCGAATGGATGCAAACTTCACTCGCGATAACTCAAACTTCGGAAAATCCATCGTCCAGCTGTTTACCCATAGCATCGTGACACCTAAGAGTCAGCCCGTCACTATCCACAAAGGACAGGATCTGATTTATCACCCCATCATCGTACACGAAGGAAGCTTTAGTCATCACTATCTCGAGGATCATAAATGGGCTAAGGAGATTATTCCCTACGACGATATGAAGGAGGCCATCCTCAAGGTGAGTATCGAGAACGAGGGTGTGATTCTCTGGAACACCATGTCGCTGAAATGGCTCATGCAGAAGTATCAGACGGAGAACCTGCAGCTCAACCCCATTGAGTTCCCATACGGAGAATACAAGTTCTTTGCTAACAATACCCATCTGCTGGCGAAGATGGATAGCGTATATGCCAGTCTGCGTGCCAACGACCGCTTGACACAGATACAGAACAAATGGTTTTATCCAGAGCGCATTGAGTCGGGTATCCCTTCCTGGATCTGGAACCTCATCTATGCCTTGTCGGCCCTGGCACTCGCCATCCTCGCCTATTATATAATATATAAGGTACGCGAGCAGAAGATGACCAAGGAGATACGCAAGAACAACGACCGACTCTCACTCATCATCAGCACCTGCGACGTGACATTATGGACGCTCGACGTGGAGAAACAGGTGTTTACCATCATGGATCAGCACGGTATGCCTAAGAACACTTACTCGTCGCTTGCCTTCTCACGGTTCTACATGCCCGACGACTTCAAGAAACTCACGGAGGCAATCCGACAGATCGTGTATGGAGAAATGAATACGGTAACCATGGTAATGAAGTCAAAGCTGACCGAAGATGCTACGGAGTACCGCGATCTCGCCTCTACCCTCTCCGTGCTCCGTAGAAACATCCACAACAAACCCTCCGTCATCATCTGTTCCGAAACCGATGTGACGGAAAACCGTATCCGTCAGAGTAGGATTACCGATAACATGATGCGTTACCAAGCTATCTTCAGCTCGTCGATGGTGGATATGGTGTATTACGACAAGGACGGCTATATCATTGACATGAACGCCAAGGCCCTCTCGGCTACCCATCTGACGACAGAACAAATACGTGCCATGAAGATACACGTAAGGGATGTGCTCGGCGTGGACGAGGTATCGTTCAAGGATACCGACAAGATATACGTGACACAGATCTTCGACAAGGACGACCCCCGTCCACTGAACAAGCTGCTCAAACGCGACAAACTTTATTACGAGTTGCAGCTCATGCCTATCTACGACGAGAAAGGTTTGCTGATAGGTATCTATGGAAATGGACGCGACGTCACCGAGATAGCCAGGTCGTACCAGCAGATACAACGGAACGTACACGAGTTGGAAATGATAAACAGCGAGGTGACGCAATATGTCAACAATATCGACTATGTGCTATCGGTGGGTGGTATCAGCATGGTAAGATACAACCTTGAGAACCACATCATCACCGTCTATAGCGAGATTGGTCATCAGAAATACGTGCTCACCCAGACACGTGCCATGATGCTGGTTGCCGATGAGTCGAAGAAGCTGGCACAGCGTATCCTGAACAAGATGGATAGTCGTCAGGCTGGCTCCACCCAGGCTGAAATCAAGACCATCATCCACCAGCGGGGCAAGGAGGGCGAGCCGCTCTATCTGCAGTTCAACTTCCTCCCCATCACCGAAGACGGGAAGATTAAGGAGTACTTCGGTATGTGTCGAGATGTGAGCGACCTAAAGGCGGTAGAGCAGAAACTGGCTGAGGAAACGCTCCGTGCCCAGGAGGTAGAGACTATCAAGAACGCCTTCCTACACAATATGAGCCACGAGATACGTACCCCGTTGTCATCGGTGGTTGGCTTTGCGGAACTCTTCCAGAACGAGCACTCCGATGCCGACGAGAAAGTGTTCATAGAGGAGATCAAGAGCAGTTCGGAATCGCTACTGAAGCTCATCAACGATATTCTGTTCCTCTCGCGCCTCGATGCGGAAATGATCACACTTAACCCGAAACCCGTCGACCTGGCTGGCATAAGCGCTTCCAGATGCGAGAGGGTATGGGGCAACATTAAGAAACCTGGTGTGGAGTATATCGTCAGGTCGGCGTACAAGAAACTGGTGATTGAAATCGACGAGAACAATTTCTCCATCGTTATGGATAAGATTATCACCAACGCCGTACAGCATACCACATCGGGATCCGTACAGGTTGTCTTTGACTACATCGGCGACCAGCTGTTTGCGTCAGTAGAGGATACGGGTAGTGGTATCTCTGAAGATGTGATCATACATATCTTCGACCGCTTCGTTACGGACAACAGCTCTGGAGCTGGTCTCGGACTGAGTATCTGCCACGACCTGATGGAGTACATGGGCGGAAGCATCAAACTGAAATCTACAGTAGGCAAGGGAACAACCGTATGGGTGAACCTGCCTTGCAAACTCATAGAAATGGAAAGAAAATAATAAAGAAGAGACAACATGAAGAGAAAGATATTCATACCCATCATCGCCTGCTTGCTGTCCTTCTGCTACATACAGCCGGCACACGCGTTGTATATTCGCGAGTATACGGAGGAGAGACCTTTGATCATTGTCAGCGACTGGGAGTTTCCACCCTACGAGTTCCGTAACGACAAGGGCGATCCCGACGGCTATAATGTCGAGGTGCTCGACCTGATTCTCAACAAGCTCGGTATCCCCCATAAGTACGTTATGATGGAGTGGAGCAAGTGTACGGGCACCTTCGAGCAGCGTGAGGCCGACCTGATCCATGCCCTCGCCTCCGTCTATAACCATCGCCCCTACGTGATGACGCAAAACATGATCACGTATTACAACGTCAGGGCTGCCCGCCTCAAGAGCACCCCACAGCTGGAGAGAATCGGCGATCTGGGCGAGAACGATACGCTGATCGTGAAGGATAACGACTATGCCGCCCTCCGCATCAGCCAGTACGATAGTCTGAAGTGTCAGGTGGAGTACCGTTCTACCCGCGATGCCCTGTCTGGTATCCGTTCAGGAAAGTATAAGTACTATATCTGGGGCGAGAATCCTATTAACCTGAAACTGAAGGAGTTGGGTATCGAGAATGTCGTGCTCGACCAGACCGATATCCCTTCGGGTGAGCTCCGTATCATTGGCTACGACAAGGAACTGATCGATGCCATCGACGATACCTATGCCCGTCTGGAGCAATCTGGAGAGATACAGAAGATCAGCGATAAATGGTTCCATCCCGAGCTGGTACACAACGACACCTCTGTCGTCACCATCTACATCCTCGTTGCCATCATCATCGTCTCCATCATCATCGTGCTGTTGACAATCCTTGTGCGCAACCGTGTCAGAAAGGCCATACATAAGTCGTACGATATCAACCGGATGATGAAGCAGGCCCTGAGCATGGGTAACTTCTCCACACTCATATTCGATGTAGAGGCTAACTGGCTCCGCAATATCGACGGTCATGTGCTGCCCGATGAGGGAATGCTGCCAGAGGAATTCGTACGTCGTATGCCGCCCGATCATGGAAAATTCCTGCATGAGCACAACCAAATGCTGATTCATGGCAAGGCAAACACCTTCTCCATCAATATGCGCCTGAACGTCGGCACCGACGAGAAACCCGAATGGAAGGATTATTTCGGCAATGCCATGGCCGAGAAGGAGAATGGACGTACAAAATATATCATCTATACGGCAAAGGATCTGACCGATGAGATTCGCGAGGAGCGGGAAACCAGCGAGATGGGTGCCAAATACCGTAGGATGTTCGATACGAACCTGATTGCCATGTCGTTCTACGCCAAGGATGGTCACTTCATCAACGTCAACGATAACATGAAGAAACTCTGCGAATTCGAGAAGGTACCAGAGTTTGAGACTTACTTCCGCGAGACGAACATCTACGATATTCCATTGGTAAAAGGTATGATCGATCCTACCGATCATGAGGATGTACACGTTTGTCAGCACATGTACTATCCCGAATTCGGTATCAATAAATACATCGAGGTCAGAGTCAGAAAGGTGTTCGACGATAACGACGAGTTGCGTTATTTCGTGTTTACGGCTCGCGACGTAACTGCCGACCGCACCATGTATCTGGAGTTACGCAAGCACGACCAGGAGATGCGTAAACAGAACGAGACTATCAACGTCTACGAATCCCAGTTGCACTATCTGCTGGAGAACAGTAACAGCTTTATCTGGAAGTTCTTCCCTAAAACCATGCAGATCCGTTTCTCACGTTCTGGTCGTAAGGCAGAATACGAGGAGACCATCATGCAATTCTTCGAAGGTGTTGAGGACAAGTATCGTCAGGAAGCCCTCGATCAGATTACCGATGTCGTGACGAATCACAAGCCCTACCATGCTGTTCATTTCTATAAGTACACCCCTATAGAGCCCCGTCCTGTATGGTACTCCATCAGTGGTATCCCCATCCTCGACAAGAACGGCAAACTGTTGCATTACTTCGGTATCGCCCGTAACATCACCTCCTTGATGGTAGCCCAGCAGAAACTGATGGACGAGACCGCCCGTGCCGAGAACTCCGGAAAACTGAAGAGTGCCTTCCTGGCCAATATGACCCACGAGATACGTACCCCACTTAATGCTATCGTAGGCTTCAGCGGCTTGTTACCTGTGGTCGACACCAACGAGGAACGTATGGAGTTCATCCGTATCATCCGCAACAACTGCGATATGCTGATCCGCCTGATCAACGATATCCTCGAAGCCTCCAGCATGGGTCAGGCCCTCGCCATCAAACCCGAGGCACTCGACTTTTCTCCAGCCTTCGATGACATCTGTCAGACACTGGCCCTCCGTGTGCAAGAGGCAGGTGTAGAGTTTATCAAGGATAACCCCTACACAACTTTCCCCGCCACGCTCGACAAGGGGCGTATTGCCCAGGTGCTCACCAACTTCACCACCAACGCGGTAAAGTATACCAAGGAAGGACATATTAAGGTGGGCTATCGTGAACAAGATAACGGCATCTACTTCTATTGTGAGGATACGGGTGCTGGCATCCCCAAAGATAAGCAAGACAGCGTCTTTGAGCGTTTCGTCAAGCTCAACGACTTTGTACAAGGTACGGGTCTCGGACTCAGCATCTGTAAGTCGATTGCCGAACGCTCTGGTGGAAGAATCGGTGTCACCTCTGAGGGCGAGGGCAAAGGCTCTACCTTCTGGATGTGGCTTCCCCGTAATATCACCCCCCACAAGTAGTTGAGAGTTGAAAGTCAAGAGTTATGCAGAACAGTAAATACATGCTTGCCAGCGAACGCGATGCCCTCTGGGGACTCACCGTCAGCACTGTAGGCTATGAAGAGATAGAACCCAACGAGCCCTACCCTACCAAGGGTCATGCCGACGGCTACTATTTCCATCTGGATAAAGGTCGTACGCTCAACGAGTACCAACTGCTATACAACCCTGAAGGCGAAGGGTGGTTCCAAAGCGCCCATTGTCCGCGCACCCGTCTTAAGGCTGGCGATATGTTCCTGCTCTTCCCAGGCGAGTGGCATACCTACCACCCCGATCCCCGCCTCGGTTGGAAAAGCCGCTGGATAGGTTTCAAGGGAAAGAATATGGACGATCGTGTACGTGCGGGATTCCTGAGTCCTGAGAAACCCATCTACCACATCGGTTTCTCCAGCGAAATCGAAAGTCTCTATATGCGCGCCTACAAAGTCGCCGTCGAAGAGGCTGCCTTCTCCCAACAGGTCATGGCAGGTATCGTGAACGACCTGATAGGCATGATGTACTCTCTCCAACGGAACATCGAGTTAAGCAAGGACCAGAACCAGGTAGATATGGTGAGCAAGGCCCGTATGCTCATCCGCGATTCGCTTGAGAAGGAGCTCACCATCCAGCAGATAGCCAAACTACTCGGAATCAGCTATTCCAGCTTCCGCAAGCTGTTCAAGGAGTATACTGGTCTCTCACCTGCCACATACCAGCAGGAGCTCCGTTTGCTGCGTGCAAAAGAGCTCCTGACGACGACGGAATTCAGCATCAAACAGATTGCCTACCGTCTGCAGTTTGAAAGTCCCGACTATTTCTCGGCGAAGTTCAAGGCTAAGATGGGCTATAAACCCAGCGAGCTCCGCGAGAGCAAGTAGCGCTTTATCCGATGATAAACGTACGTTCCAGCCAGTATACCAGCATACCGGCCAGATAGCCTGCAAAGGCCACCCACGTCATCTTCTTCATATACCAGCCAAAGGTGATCTTTTCCAGACCCATCACCACCACACCGGCAGCAGAACCGATAATCAGCATCGAGCCTCCTACACCGGCACAGTAGGCCAGCAGCTGCCAGAAGATGCCGTCTACAGCCATATCGCCCACAGCGGCAACGGGATACATACCCATACAGCCGGCCACCAAAGGCACGTTATCTACAATCGACGACAGCACGCCAATGATACCCGTCACCAGATAGTGGTTACCCTCGAACGTGGTATCTAGTCCCTTACCCAGCATGGTGAGCACGCCCACCTCCTGGAGTACGGCTACAGCCATCAGGATACCTAAGAAGAACATAATCGTAGAGAGGTCAATCTTCGACAGCAGATCACTCACACGCTTTGCCATCGTATCATCTTCAGCGGTGTTATGATGGAAAATCTCGGTTACCGTCCAGAGCACGCCCAGCACCAGCAGGATACCCATAAACGGCGGCAGATGGGTAAGAGTTTTGAAGATAGGCACGAAACACAAGCCGCCTACGCCCAACCAGAAGATCACGTCGCGCTGGGCCTTGGTAAACTGAGTCACCTCCGCCTTAGGCAGGTTCTGCGACTTGTCGAACTTCCCTTTCAACTGATACTGTAGGATAAAAGCGGGCACGAGCATCGACACCAGCGAAGGCACGAAGATCTCCGTGATCACACCCTGCGTGGTAATCACCCCCTTGATCCATAGCATAATCGTAGTCACGTCGCCAATCGGCGAGAACGCACCACCACTGTTGGCAGCAATCACCACCAATCCCGCATAGATCAGTCGGTCGCCACGACTCTGTACGAGCTTCCTCAGCACCATAATCATCACAATCGAGGTAGTCAGGTTGTCGAGGATGGCCGAGAGGAAGAAGGTCATAAACACCATTCTCCACATCAGTTTACGCTTCGAACGCGTCTTCATGGCATCACGCACAAAGTTGAAACCACCGTTCGTGTCGACAATCTCCACAATGGTCATAGCACCCATCAGGAAGAACAGCGTTCCGGCGGCATCACCCAGATGGTGCTCTATCACCTCTGAAATATGGTGTACCACACCGTCGGCAGGAATGGCTGGATAATAGGCTGCGGGTCCCATCATCAGGAGTGTCCAGCACAATACACACATCAGCAGCGCAATAGCTGCTTTGTTCACTTTCGTCAGACTCTCTAAGGCAATGCTCAGGTAGCCTACGCAAAAAACAATGACGATTAATAGCGTTAATGTTGACATAACAGAAACTTATTTCTTATTTTTCCTTTTTTGATGCTGCAAAGGTACGATTAATTGAGCGAAAAGCAAAGAGCGATAAGAGAAAAATGCGAGGATTATCAAAAATTTAAGTCCAAATATCAAATAATCAAGGTATCAACCCTATTTTTCTTCGTATCTTTGCACCAAAATCAAAATAACAACTGCTAAACAAACCAGAAATTCAAAATGGAACAGAAATCATATTTCTTCGCCGTAGACTTAGGCGCCACCAGCGGTAGAACCATCCTTGGTTCTATCGAGGAAAAAGTGCAGCTCGAAGAGGTGACACGTTTCCCCAACAACCTCATTGAGCAGGGAGGCCACTTCTACTGGGACATCTACGCCCTCTACCTGGAAATCATCCGTGGACTGAAGGCGGTGGCCCAGTGCCATATCCCCATCACCAGCATCGGCATCGACACCTGGGGCGTCGATTTCGTTTTCCTCGGCTCCGACAATGCCATATTAAGGAACCCGCGCGCGTATCGCGATCCTATTACGTTCGAGGCCATGGACGACTACCTCCACAACGTCATTTCGCGCCGCGAGGTGTATGACGTCACAGGTATCCAGCTCATGAACTTCAACTCCATCTTCCAGCTCTACGCCATGAAGCGCGAACATAATGCGGCCTTCCTGAACGCACGCCGCATCCTCTTTATGCCCGACGCCCTCTCGTGGATGCTCACTGGCCAGGAGGTGTGCGAATATACCATCGCCTCTACCTCACAGCTGCTCGACCCACGCACCAAGGAACTCGACGACGGTCTGCTGGCCTCGCTCGAACTCGACCGTTCAAAGTTCGGTAAGATGGTCACCCCAGGTACCGTCATCGGCACCCTCACCCCCGAGGTGCAAAAGCTCACAGGACTGGGCGCCATCCCCGTTATCGCCGTCGCTGGGCACGACACCGCCTCGGCCGTCGCCGCCGTCCCCGCCAAGGATGAGAACTTCGCCTACCTCTCCAGTGGCACATGGAGCCTCATGGGTATCGAGGTGAAGAATGCCATCATCAACGATCTCAGCTACGACCGCAACTTCACCAACGAAGGCGGCATCGAAGGCACCACCCGCTTCCTCAAAAACATCTGCGGCATGTGGCTCTACGAACGCTGCCGCAAAGAGTGGGCTGCCCAGAGTTCCTCCCCTGAAGAGGGGAAGTCAGGAGAGGTGTTAGATCACGCCACGCTCCAAGCTTCCGCCATGACCGTCGAAGCCTTCCGCAGCCTCATCAACCCCGACGATGCGATGTTCGCCAACCCCGACTCGATGATCGAAGCTATCCAGACCTACTGTCGCCAGACCAACCAGCCCGTCCCCGAGACCCCCGCTGAGATCTGCCGTTGCGTCTTCGACTCCCTTGCCCTCCGCTACAAGCAGGTCTTCACCTGGCTTATGGAGTTTGCAAACTTCCCGCTGGATGTCCTCCACATCATTGGCGGCGGATCGTTGAATAAGTACCTCAACCAGTTCACCGCCAACGCCACGGGTGCTGTGGTAAAAGCCGGTCCTCAGGAAGGTACCGCCCTCGGCAACATCATGATACAAGCCCAGTCTGCCGGCCTCGTCAACGATATTTGGCAGATGCGCCAGATCATAGCCAACTCCATCCCCCTCGCCACCTACACTCCACAAGACGAGGAACTCTGGAACCAGGCTTACGAGAAATATCTAAACATCATTAATAATTAAAGACTCTTATGAAAGCAAATCTCATTGAACAGGCTTACGCTGTAGCCAAAGAGCGCTACGCCGCCATTGGTGTCGATACCGATGCCGTCCTCGACCAACTACAAAAACAGCAGATCTCCCTGCATTGCTGGCAGACCGACGATGTCGTCGGCTTCGAGCGCAACGAAGCCCTCTCGGGCGGTATCCAGACCACAGGCAACTATCCTGGTCGTGCCCGTAACATCGACGAGGTACGTCAGGATATCGAGTTCGTCAAGACCCTCATAGCAGGTAACCACCGTCTGAACCTCCACGAGATCTATGGCGACTTCGGTGGTCAGTTCGTCGATCGCGACCAGGTGGAAGTGAAACATTTCCAGAGCTGGATCGACTGGGCCAAGGCCAACAACATGAAGCTCGACTTCAACTCCACCTCGTTCTCACACCCCAAGAGTGGCGAGCTCTCGCTCTCCAACCCCGATAAGGGCATCCGCGACTTCTGGATCGAGCACACCAAGCGCTGTCGTCGCATTGCCGACGCCATGGGTAAGGCTCAGGGCGATCCCTGTATCATGAATATCTGGGTACACGATGGCGCTAAGGATATGCCCGTTCAGCGCAAGAAATACCGCGAGATCCTCGCCGCCTCGCTCGATGAGATCATGGAAGAGAAGCTCGACGGCGTGAAAAACTGCTTCGAGGCCAAGCTCTTCGGCATCGGACTCGAGAGCTACACCGTAGGCTCACACGACTTCTACACAGCCTACTGCGCCACCCGTAAGCAGATGTACACCATCGATACCGGCCACTACGAGCAGACCGAGAACGTCAGCGACTTCGTCAGCACCCTGCTCATGTACGTGCCCGAGCTCATGCTCCACGTCTCTCGCCCCGTACGCTGGGACTCCGACCACGTGACGATCATGAATGACCAGACCCTCGACCTCTTCAAGGAGCTCGTGCGTGCCGACGCCCTCGATCGCGCCCACGTTGGTCTCGACTACTTCGATGCCTCCATCAACCGCATCGGCGCCTACCTCGTAGGCACCCGTGCCACCCAGAAGTGCATCCTGCAGGCCCTACTCGAACCCAAGCAGAAGCTGCGTGAGTACGAGGACAACGGTCAGAACTTCGAGCGCCTCGCCCTGATGGAAGAGGCCAAGTCGATGCCTTTCGGTGCTGTGTTCGACTACTTCAACCTCCGCAACAACGTCCCCGTAGGCGAAGAATACATCGCCGCTATCCAGAAATACGAGCGCGAGGTCACCAGCAAGCGATAATTTTCATTTTTCAATCTTCAATTTTCAATGGAAATTATCATCGGCCTCTTAATAATAGCGGTGGGCGCCTTCTGCCAATCCAGCTGCTACGTCCCCATCAACAAAATCAAGCAATGGTCGTGGGAGTCGTACTGGCTCGTGCAGGGCATCTTCGCATGGCTCGTGCTGCCCTTCCTCGGCGCCCTGCTCGCCGTCCCCGCAGGTCACAGCCTCTGTGAGCTCTTCACCGCCGAACAGTCGTTCAACATCTGGATGACCATCTTCTTCGGTGTGCTCTGGGGTGTGGGCGGCCTTACCTTCGGCCTCTCCATGCGCTACCTCGGTGTAGCCCTCGGTCAGAGCATCGCCCTCGGCACCTGTGCCGGTCTCGGTACCATCCTCGGCCCTGTGCTGCTCAACATCTTCTTCCCCGAGCTCAATGCCCTGGAGTCGCTCACCTTCGCCGTCATCCTCGGTGTCGTCGTTACCCTCCTCGGCATCGCCATCATCGGTGTCGCTGGTAGCATGAAGGCAGCTTCGCTTTCCGAAGAAGAGAAGAAAGCAGCCGTTAAGGACTTTAACTTCCCCAAAGGTCTCGCTATTGCCCTCCTCGCTGGCTTTATGAGCGGCTGCTTCAATGTCGGTCTCGAGTTCGGCAAGGGCATTAACTTCGGCGAGCTCACCGACCCCATGTTCCGTACACTCCCCGCCACGATGCTCGTCACCCTCGGCGGCTTCGTCACCAACGCCATCTACTGCTTCTATCAGAACCAGAAGAACGGCACGTGGGGCGACTACCTCAAGCGTTCCGTCTGGGCCAACAACCTGCTCTTCTGCCTCCTGGCGGGAGCCCTCTGGTACAGCCAGTTCTTCGGTCTCTCCCTTGGCAAGGGTTTCCTCACCGAGTCGCCCACGCTCACCACGCTCGCCTTCTGCATCCTCATGGCGCTCAACGTCACGTTCTCCAATGTCTGGGGCATCATCCTCAAGGAGTGGAAAGGCTGTTCCCCGCGCACCATCGCTGTGCTCGTCGTAGGCATCGTCGTCCTCGTCGTGTCCTGCTTCCTGCCACAGCTGGTGTAACCCCGAATCGTAAAAAAATATTAAATTATCCCGAGAACCAATGCAGTTCTCGGGATTTTTCTTTACCTTTGCACTGACCTATTGTTAGGTTGAATTATAATACTAAAGACAATATGAACAAAAATCTATTCAAGATTGCAGCCGCTTTGTGCGGTACGATGACCTTGGCCAGCTGTGCCGAGGAAGTGATGAACCAGGAAATGCCCGAGTCCAACAGCGAGCTCAGCATCTACACGCGTGGCGATGAAGACAAGGTGATAGTCACCCCCGTCAGGGTGTATGTCTTCAAGAGCGACGACGACTGTGTAGCCATGCAGACGCTCGAAAGCAGCGGCAACGCCTTTACCCTTAGCCTCCCTGAAGGGGACTATGGTATCTATGCCATCGGAGGCGCCGATCCTGAACGCCTCGTGCTCCCATCCCAGGATGATGCCAGCAAGACCTCTGTCATCTCGTTACAAACCAACCAGAGCTTTGGCGATCTGATGATGGCCCATGGCAACGTTACCCTCACCGCCAATGGCACCAATGCGCTCACCTTAGGCATGGAGCGCAAGGTGATGATGGTAGAGAGTATCACCATTAAAAATGTGCCCAACGACATCGAGAACGTCAGCGTCAGGATCGCTCCTACCTACGAATCAATCCTGCTTAATGGCAACTACTCTGGCGAGGATGGCAGCTACAATTGTACACTTACCAAACAGAGCGATGGCTCCACCTGGCTCAACAGTGCTGCCAACACCTACCTGCTGCCATCAGTCAACAAGCCCACCATCTCCGTCACCTTAGGCACCACCACCTACTCCTACACTTGCGAAGAGACACTTGCCGCCAACCACAAGCTCACCATCGAGGGCACGTATGTAGAGAGCAGTGGCACACCCAACATCAACCTCAGCGGCACTATCACTGGCGCCTCGTGGGGGGCCAACCAAACCATTCGTTTTGGTTTCACCTCTGAAGGCAGCCAAACCATCACCGATGATCCCAACAATCCAGTCACGCCACCAGTCTCCGTCCCCAACGTCGGCGACATCTATAACGGCTGCTACGTCCTCTCCGTCAATGGTAATGAAGTAACGCTGTTGTCTACAACCCAGAAAGATAAGATAGTCAATAATGGCGATTCACAAGAGGCAATGACGACAAAGATCAATGCCGAACTTGCCAATTGGGAGAAAAACATCTCAACCTCATGGAGGTTAATGAATAAAGATGAAGCAGAATATATACGAGCAAATTATACGTCTATGAATAATAAAGAGATTGGTGATGTAATTATTCCTTCCAATCCATATTTCCTTATAGACAACAATATCATATACAATTTTTCTCCAACTCAAACTGATGCTGTAACAAAATGGAGCGATAGCAGAGCATCCATCTTCCTTCGCCCAGTAACTACCATTACCATCAATTAAGGAAAGGATGGGGAGTAACTCCTCATCCTGATTTCAGAATCAGCAGGTCCTACTAAAGTTGTGGTTTATGACGACTAAAGTAGGACTTTACTCGGAGTAAAGTGGAGGTTTACTCCGAGTAAAGTCAGGGTCTCTAAAAAGGTACAAAAATGGGCGGTTTATGACTATTTAATGGAATGATAAGAATCTTTTATATAGATATTTAGACCAATAAATGAACTGAGAGCAACATCGTGCGTGGCGTGATGGACCACTCCACCATATGGCAGAATACAGCCAAAGGGTAGGGATTTTGTTGTGATTTGAGAAAATGTAGGGTAGAAAATACACTTAAAAAGTGTTTCATGAACACTGTTCAATTGTTAACAAAGTAAAAAACTGAAAATTTCGTCGATAAAATCCGCTCATTCGTCGATAAAATCCGAAAGGTCGCTTGCACGATTGAAAATAAAACCTTAACTTTGCGATGTTTTTCATAGTTTTAGATTTAAGGTTAATAGTAATGTCGGGTTGCAGCGGCGACCCTTTTTTTGAGACAATTAATTCATCTTGATTTATAATTATTCGTAATTTTAGGTTAGTATTATTTCTCTCGGGGCTCGCAGCGATGCGCACCCCGATTTTTTATTTCGGGAGGTTGAAGGCGAGTGTCATCTCGGCCAACTGCTCATCGCTCATGCCCTCGGGCTCAAAGCCCATCGCCCTGGCGTTGATATAGATCTTGGCGGCCTTGGAGAGCACATCGATCTGATCGAAGGCGTCCATCACGTCGAGTCCCTTGGCAAAGACACCATGTTTCTCCCAGAGCACCACGTCGTAATCGTCGAGCTCGCGGAGGGTGGCATCGGCCAGGGCGTTGGAGCCTGGGAGCTGGTAGGGAACGATGCCTAAGCCCAGCGGGCAGAAGGCCTTGGTTTCGGGGATCATACTCCACAGGATCTTGGTGAGCACATCCTTACCGAGGTACTTCTGGGAGTGGCTCATGGCTACAAGCTCAATGGGATGGGTGTGGACAGTGGCCTTATAGGGGCTGCCCTGTGCGATGAGAGAGGCATGAACCGTGAGGTGACTGGGCAGCTCACTGGTAGGCATCACGGCATTGTCGGCGATGATGACATACGAGGCGCAATCGTCGAGGATACGGATGATGGAGCCATTGGCCATAGGCTGGCGGGCAAGATCGCGCATACGCTTGCCAGTCCCCTTACAATAGAAATAGCAGCCTTTGAGGGCTGGGAGCTCGACACCGATGGGCAGCACCTCGCTGATGGCGGGGAGTGCGCGAATCGCGTCGTCGACCAGGTCGGTTACGTTGACCGTAATGTTACCACCGTTGCGCTCGGCCCATCCGTTTTGCCACAGATAGCCCGCAACCTCTGCAATCTTCTCAATCTCGGCTTTCAAAGCCGCACGTCCTTCTAATACACTTTTCATTGTTATAAGTATTTTATAGTTGGTGCAAAGATAGGGCTTTTTGGTGAGAGTAACCCACATTTTTTGATATTTATGCCACAAATTATGATTTTTCGGAAAAAGTTTGCTGATTAGGGAAATTCTTCGTATATTTGCACCTCGGATATGAACGACAAAATACAAGATACAAAATGGAGTGAAAACGTGATTCTGGTGGATGCGGACTACGTGGACAGAGTGGCGTTTAACTTGATTGTAAACTTTGAACGGATGTTAGGGCGCAGGATTCCTCAGGCAGATTTTGCCAAGTGGGTGGACTGCGTGGCGCTGGATGGTGGGATCAGACCCCAGACCTCTCCCAGCCTCCCCCAAGGGGAGGAGAATAGCACGATGGTGGTGCTGATACACGCCAAGGAGAAGGCGGGTCTGGAGAACTTTGTGCCGGCGGATTATGAGAAGGAGCTCGACGGGAAGGCGTTTAAGGATAACTTAGGCGAGTTTACCATCGGGGCCTACCCCATAGAGGATATTGCCGACGGAGCACAATTCTTTACTGAGGCGCTGGAGCTGATCTTAGCACAAAAGGAGGTGAAGCGCCTGATGGTGATTCCGAATGCGGAAGACGAATATATATATAATAAGGTACGCGCGAGCCTGAATCGGGCTGATGACGAGAAACGTATCACCATGTTGGCCATGCAGCCCATGCCCGGAGGGAATTTCCGTCAGGAGATCTTAGGGTATTCGCTGATGGCGGCGCTGGGGATCAGTTCTGAGGAGTTGAACCCTTAATTGCAACATCAAAATTGAAATATTATGGCAAGAGTATTAATGATTGGAGCGGGTGGTGTGGCCACCGTGGCAGCATTCAAAATTGCTCAGAATGCTGACGTGTTTACGGAGTTTATGATTGCAAGTCGCAGAAAAGCGAAGTGCGATGCGATAGTGGAAGCAATCAAAAAGAAGCTGGGCGGTGTAAAACTCCCCGAGTTTTCTACGGCGCAGGTGGATGCGGATGATGTGGAACAGCTGAAAGCGCTGTTTAACAGCTACAAGCCCGAGCTGGTGATTAACCTGGCTCTGCCCTATCAGGATCTGACGATCATGGAGGCTTGTCTGGCTTGCGGATGCAGCTACTTAGACACGGCCAACTACGAGCCGAAGGACGAGGCACACTTCGAGTACTCATGGCAGTGGGCTTATCGTGAGCGCTTTGAGCAAGCGGGACTGACGGCCATCTTAGGTTGCGGGTTCGACCCAGGTGTGACTTCGATCTATACGGCTTATGCCGCCAAGCACCACTTCAAGGAGATTCAGTATCTGGACATCGTGGACTGTAACGCGGGCGACCACCATAAGGCGTTTGCCACAAACTTCAACCCGGAGATCAATATCCGCGAGATTACGCAGAAGGGACTCTACTGGGAGAACGGCCAATGGGTAGAGACGGAGCCGCTGGAGATTCACAAGGATCTGACATACCCGAACATCGGGCCCCGCGACAGCTACCTATTGCACCACGAGGAGATAGAGAGTCTGGTGATCAATTACCCAACGATCAAACGCGCCCGTTTCTGGATGACGTTCGGACAGCAGTATCTGAAGCACTTGGAGGTAATCCAGAATATCGGCATGAGCAGGATCGACGAAGTCGTCTACGAGGCTCCGCTGGCTGATGGCAGCGGTGTGGCAAAGGTTAAAATTGTGCCGTTGCAGTTCCTGAAGGCGGTGCTGCCGAACCCACAGGATCTGGGCGAGGACTACGAGGGCGAGACGAGTATCGGTTGCCGCATTCGCGGTATCGGCAATGACGGCCAAGAGCATACGTACTACGTTTATAACAACTGTAGTCATCGTGCCGCTTACGAGGAGACGGGCATGCAGGGTGTGAGCTACACCACGGGAGTACCAGCAATGATCGGTGCGATGATGTTCTGCAAGGGCATCTGGCGCAAGCCCGGTGTGCATAACGTGGAGGAGTTCGATCCCGATCCGTTCATGGAGCAGCTGAACAAGCAAGGCTTGCCGTGGCATGAGCAATTCGATGTGGACATCGAGCTATAATTGAAAATTGAAAATTGAAAAATATAAAGATTAAAAATTTAACTATGGCAAAAGGAAATGATGAGGCGATGACGCCTCAACAGGAGAAACTGAAGGCGCTACAGGCGGCGATGTCGAAGATCGAGAAAGACTACGGCAAGGGCTCGATTATGCGCATGGGTGATGAACAGATAGAGAATGTGGAGGTGATTCCTACAGGTTCGATCAGTCTGAACGCCGCATTGGGCGTAGGCGGATACCCCAAGGGTAGGATTATTGAGATCTACGGTCCGGAGTCATCAGGTAAGACCACGCTGGCCATCCACGCCATCGCCGAAGCCCAGAAGGCGGGCGGTATTGCTGCCTTTATCGATGCAGAGCATGCATTCGACCGTTTCTACGCCGAGAAGCTGGGTGTAGACATTGAAAACCTCTACATATCACAGCCCGACAACGGTGAGCAGGCCTTGGAGATTGCCGACCAGCTGATACGCAGTAGCGCCATCGACATTATCGTGATTGACTCAGTGGCCGCCCTGACACCGAAGAAGGAGATTGAGGGCGACATGGGCGACTCGGCCGTAGGACTACAGGCGCGACTGATGAGTCAGGCCCTGAGAAAACTCACCTCGACCATCTCGAAGACCAACACCACCTGTATCTTCATCAACCAGCTGAGAGAGAAGATCGGTGTGATGTTCGGCAACCCCGAGACAACCACGGGTGGTAACGCTCTGAAGTTTTACGCCTCAGTACGTCTGGATATCCGCCGTGTGACAAGCATCAAGGACGGTGACAACGTGATTGGCAACCAGGTGCGCGTGAAAATCGTGAAGAACAAGGTGGCTCCCCCATTCCGCAAGGCTGAGTTTGAGATTACCTTCGGCGAGGGTATCTCAAAGATCGGTGAGATCGTGGATCTGGGTGTTGAGTACGGCATCATCAAGAAGAGCGGCTCGTGGTTCAGCTACGGCAACTCGAAGCTGGCACAAGGTCGCGATGCCGTAAAAGAGCTCCTGAAGGATAACCCAGAGCTCTGCGACGAACTCGAGCAGAAGATCATGCAAGCCATTTCCGATAAGGCTTGAATAAGGAGTTAAGAAACTCCAACAATAATCCCCAGCCTTCGAAAGCTGGGGATTTATATTTTAGTATCCTCTCTGCATGGATTTGCGGGCGGTGCTTTGCTTTGTTCCGGAGGCCCTTCGCTGGGCAGACCTGGTTTCAACAGCACCACTGGACTTCGGTCCATCCTCTGTGGTGGTATCGATCACCGTACCGGAACCGTCGAAGTGGACGAGCAACAGCTTGTTGTTCGAACGGTTGAACACCCAGACGTACTTACCACTCTCACCATAGAACACCTGATCGGGCTCACCGGCAGCGAGCATTACCTCATCCTCGGAGAAGCCGATACCGACGTGTCCCTGACGGATCATGGCGCGGCTACCCTCGCTGGTCTCTACCTGCTTACCATAGCCAGGGGCGAAGATGAAGCCGAAGTAGTCGGCTTGATTGTTGTTGGCCTTGTCGTCGAGATAGACGTCGCGATAGAAGTAGATACCGATAATGGTGTTCTTCAGTTTCAGCGTGAACATATCGTCGTTCTTATGTGGGGTGATCGACTCGATAATGTATTCGGTCATACGGGGGATAGCCTGCTGTTTCTGGGTAGACTCATTGAGCATCCTCGTGATATTCTTCGTGTGGATGGTCTTACCGATGTAGTTGCGGTAGTTACGGCTGTTGACTGCCATAATGTCATCAACCATCTCGAACGAATTGTTGAAGAGGAACTTGGCATTGTCCATGATGAACTCATCATCGCGCATACCACAGTTGGTCTTCGAGATAGCCACGTTCTGATAGAACTCGTTGCCATTCTTATCTTCCACGATAATCTTTACAGGATAATTACGGGTTCCTACACCTACAGCCACTACCTTTACTTCCTCAATCTTTTCCTTCTCGATCTCGCGGTATCCATCGCCATCGTACTCGGTGTCGATGCGATACCAGCGAGCCTTGGTATATACGGTCTTGCCCACCAGCTTCTCCTTGGCCATGTCCACATCGCCCAGATAGGCCAGCGTGGGAACGCCCAACTTGCTATAGCAATAGTCGTCGAAGGTGCCCGAAGGAATCTCGTAATAGTAATTCTTATTATTATCGGGACAGAAGAAATTCACATGGGAACGGCCATCGGCACCCTCGGTGTGGCCCTCATAGACCATGATCTTATACTTCAGTGGCACGGTGCTCACCTCCTTGCCCGTACCGGCATCGGTAAACGTTTTCACCACCAGATCATACTTGTCGGGCACAACCATAAACCTCATGCCCTTCTTCCAGTCGCAAAGACTGTAGAACTTGAAATTCTGACTGACAAAGTCAAGTGCCGTCTCTTCCTCCTCGTTATATTCGTCGACACCAGCCATCGGGTTCAGGGCACTCTTCTTCACGTTCTTTGTCTTCACGATGTAGGAGTTCTCCTGAGCCGTAGCTGCCAAAAAGGTAAGGGCAAGGCATGCTGTTACAAAAGCTCTCTTCATGACTATCGATAGTTTTAATTTAGAATTCTGTGTGCAAAGATAGTAGAAATTTGAGATATAACAAAATAATTTATGCCAAAATGACGTGCTAAGAAACATTTTTTTATAAAAAAGACATTTTGGCATACGCTTTGCATAAGTTTTCGTGACATATTTTAAATATAACAAGCATATAAACAATTAAAAAATAAACGATTATGGGAAAGATTATTGGAATTGACTTAGGAACTACCAACAGCTGCGTTGCCGTTTTCGAGGGTAACGAGCCAGTAGTAATTGCCAACAGTGAGGGTAAGCGTACAACACCTTCAGTAGTTGGTTTCGTAGACAATGGTGAGCGTAAGATCGGTGATCCTGCCAAGCGTCAGGCTATCACCAACCCGAAGAACACCGTTTACTCTATCAAGCGTTTCATGGGTGAAAACTGGCAGCAGACCGAGAAGGAGATCGCCCGCGTACCTTATTCAGTAGTAAATGAGGGTGGTTATCCCCGTGTTGACATCAACGGCCGCAAGTACACGCCGCAGGAGATCAGCGCCATGGTGCTTCAGAAGATGAAGAAGACCGCCGAGGACTATCTGGGTCAGGAGGTGACGGATGCCGTGATTACCGTTCCCGCATACTTCAGCGATTCTCAGCGTCAGGCTACCAAGGAGGCTGGTCAGATTGCTGGACTGAACGTGAAACGTATCGTGAACGAGCCTACAGCCGCAGCTCTGGCATACGGTGTTGACAAGGCTAACAAGGATATGAAGATCGCCGTGTTCGACCTGGGTGGTGGTACATTCGATATCTCTATTCTGGAGTTCGGTGGCGGTGTGTTCGAGGTGCTTTCTACCAATGGCGATACCCACCTGGGTGGTGATGACTTCGACCAGGTAATCATCGACTGGTTGGTTCAGGAGTTCAAGAACGACGAGGGTGCCGACCTTACTGCCGATCCTATGGCTATGCAGCGTCTGAAGGAGGCTGCCGAGAAGGCTAAGATTGAGCTGAGCTCTTCAACCTCTACAGAGATTAACCTGCCTTACATCATGCCCGTAGGCGGTGTACCTAAGCACTTGGTGAAAACCCTGACTCGTGCTAAGTTCGAGCAGTTGGCTCACGACCTGATCCAGGCTTGTCTGGCTCCTTGTCAGAAGGCTATCGCCGATGCACACCTGACAACCGCCGATATCGACGAGGTAATCCTCGTAGGTGGTTCAAGCCGTATCCCCGCCGTTCAGACACTCGTAAAGAACTACTTCGGCAAAGAGCCTTCAAAGGGTGTGAACCCCGACGAGGTGGTAGCTGTAGGTGCTTCGATCCAGGGTGCCATCCTGAATAAGGAAGGTGGTGGAGGCGACATCGTACTGCTCGACGTGACCCCGCTGACACTGGGTATCGAGACCATGGGTGGTGTGATGACCAAGCTGATCGAGGCCAACACGACCATTCCTTGCAAGAAGAGCGAGGTATTCTCGACCGCCGCTGACAATCAGACAGAGGTAACCATCCACGTACTACAGGGTGAGCGTCCGATGGCTGCACAGAACAAGAGTATCGGTCAGTTCAACCTCACTGGTATCGCTCCCGCCCGTCGTGGTATCCCTCAGATCGAGGTAACATTCGATATTGATGCCAACGGTATCCTGAAGGTTTCTGCCAAGGATAAGGCTACTGGTAAGGAGCAGGCCATCCGCATCGAGGCTTCGTCTGGTCTGTCACAGGACGAGATCAACCGCATGAAGGCCGAGGCTGAGCAGAACGCCGAGAACGATAAGAAGGAGCGCGAGCGTATAGACAAGTTGAATCAGGCTGACTCAATGATCTTCCAGACAGAGAATCAGCTGAACGAGATCGGCGATAAGATCCCCACTCAGCATAAGCCCGCCATCGAGCAGGCTCTTCAGCAACTGAAGGATGCCCACAAGGCAGGTGATGTAGCCGCTATCGATGCCGCTATCGCAGCTCTAAACCAGGCTTGGCAGACCGCATCTCAGCAGATGTACGCTCAGAGCGGTGCAGCAGGTCAGCCCGGTGGTGACACCTACCAGGGTGGTCAGCAGCAGCAGAGTCAGCAGACCCAGAGCGGCTCCACCGATGAAACCATCCAAGATGCCGACTTCGAGGAGGTTAAATAAAGTACATAGCCTTTACTCGGCGAAGCCAAGTAAATTCTTAATAAATTAAAGAAATCCCGCTACAACGATGGTTGTAACGGGATTTTTTATTATCTTTGTCCCCATGAAAAAAGTGAAGAACAGCGAGATTCTGCTTTCCTATATCAGGGAGGGGCGGACGATGACCCAGCGAGAAAAGCTATGGCTCATCGTCAGTCTGAGTATTCCCTCGATTCTGGCACAGATATCGGCCACGGTGATGTTCTTCATCGACGCCTCGATGGTAGGGCACTTAGGTGCGAAAGCCTCAGCCGCCATCGGGCTGGTAGAGACATCTGGCTGGCTGATGGGCGGTCTGGCTTCTGCGGCAAATATGGGATTCTCTGTACAGGTGGCTCATTTCATTGGCGCCAGCGATTTCGAGGCGGCCCGCAGAGTACTTCGTCAATCACTGGTATGCTGTCTTATCTGGGCACTGATGATCTCAACAACATCCCTTCTCATCGCCCCCTACCTACCCTATTGGTTAGGCGGAAGCGAAGAGATAGCCCATGATGCAACCCTTTATTTCGCTATCTTCGGCATCGCCGGTCTTTTCTTTCAGATGGAAGGTTTGGCGGGATCGATGCTCAAATGCTCGGGAAACATGAAAATCCCCAGTATCCTGAACATCGGCATGTGTGCGATGGATGTCTGCTTTAACTACCTCTTTATTTATATCCTCGACATGGGCGTGGTAGGGGCCGCCATAGGAACAGGCGTGGCGATGCTGATCACCGCTGTGCTAATGCTTTACTTCCTGCTGGTAAAGTCGAAGATGCTCTCGCTGGTAGGGCGACCAGGATCTTTTAAGCCAAAGGCAGATACGGTGAGTACAGCCTTCAAGATTGGTGCTCCAATGGGACTACAACATATGCTCATGGGTGGTGCTCAGGTTGTGAGCACGCTTATTGTCGCCCCACTTGGTACCATCGCTATCGCCGCCCACTCGCTGGCCATCACGGTAGAGAGTCTCTGTTATATGCCGGGCTATGGTATTGCCGAGGCCGCCACCACCCTTGTAGGACAAGGCATCGGAGCTGGACAGAAGATACTTACCCGTTCGTTTGCCCGTATGTCTGTTGGCTTAGGTATTGCTGTCATGACGATGATGGGTGTGCTGATGTGGATATTCGCCCCAGAGCTAATGGGTATCATGTCGCCCGTTGAGGAGGTGATCGCCCAAGGAACACAGGTGCTCCGTATCGAGGCCTGGGCAGAACCGATGTTTGCCGCCGCCATCGTGGCCAATGGTGTGTTTATCGGGGCTGGTGACACGATCATCCCTGCCATCATGAGTCTTGCATCGATGTGGGCTGTCCGTCTGACATTAGCCGCCTCGCTGGCTCCCAAGTACGGACTCAAGGGCGTATGGACGGCCATGGCCATCGAACTCACCTTCCGTGGCAGTATCTTCCTGATACGGCTCTTCAAAGGCGGCTGGGCGGAAAAGTTAAAGGTGAAAAGGTAAAAAGGTGAAAGAGTGAATGAATAGTAAATATTAATAGTGAACAGTTATGATTATCATTATGCGCAGAAAGAGTCTGATAGCTTTATCATTTATCATTTGTCAGTTATCATTTAGCCCAGCATGGGCACAGACCAAGAACACTGAGGTTTTGTTTGAGACCACAGCTGGTAACATCCGTATCGCCCTTTACGACGAGACACCGTTGACACGTGACAACTTCCTGAAGATCACGAAGATGGGCGTTTATGATTCCTTGCTTATCCATCGTGTCATCAAGAATTTTATGATCCAGAGTGGCGATACTAACAGCAAGCACGCCAAACCAGGTCAACTGTTGGGCTCAGGCGATTTTGACTATACCACAGAGGCCGAGTTCCGTCTGCCTCAGATCTTCCATCGTAGAGGTGTTGTGGCAATGGCCCGTGAGAGCGACAAGATGAATCCTGAGCGTAGATCCTCAGCGTGCCAATTCTATATCGTTTGGGGAAAGATCTTTGATGACAAACGATTGGCAAAGATTCAGGAGCGACTTGACTCAGCCACTCAGGGCGCGGTAAAACTCACTCCCGAGATGATGGAAATCTATAAGACCATCGGTGGCACACCCCATCTCGACGGCCAATATACCGTTTTCGGTGAAGTGATCGAGGGTATGGACGTTGTGGAGAAGATACAAGGCGTTCAGACCGACAAGAACGACCGTCCCTTGGAGGATATCCGCATCCTGAAGGCAACAGTCACCAAGGATCTCCCCCAGCCTAAGCCAGAGAAAAAAGCACCAGCAAAGAAACCTGTGAAGAAACCCGTCAGAAAGAAATAGATTGTTGAGATAAGGGCATAAAAAAGCCGCTCAAGGGTCATCAACGACTCAAGGGCGGCGCCAACAATCTATGAATAACTAAAAACCTTTTTTTTGAGAAGAAACGGAGTGTCACCACTGCGTCTTGTTATCCTTACTAACAAATCTTTCTAACACCTTAGAAATACCTATCTCCAATCAATCATTTAATAAACCTAAAACCAAAATTCTAACTAACTATTAACTCTAACTAAAACCTAAATTCAATCTTTACCTTAACTAATACCTTAGTATGTTGTGTCTGTGCTTCTTATTGAAGAATCTTTTTTCTATGCATTCTTGTCTTTTGACGATGCAAAGGTACAACGAATTTTGTAATCCGCAATGGATTATGACCTACTTTTGCATAAAAAACGCATTTCTTTTGATGTAAATCAAGTGATTGTGTCCGCACACAATCAAATTGTGTCCGATAACAGCCATTTCTCCACCTGATTCGTCAGATCTACGAACTCTGGAATGGAGAGCTGTTCGGGGCGGCGGGTCAGTAAAGCCGGGTTTTGGGTAAAGAATGGCGACTCAGCGGGAAGAATCTGGCGCAGGGATACACGCAACATCTTCCGCCTTTGGTTAAAAACGGTCTTGACGACGCGACGGAACAATTGTTCATCGCAACCAAGATCGGTCACCTCGTTGCGGGTCATACGGATCACGGCACTCTGAACTTTTGGCGGCGGATTGAACACCCCTGACTCTACCGTGAAGAGATACTCCACATGATACCAAGCCTGAATCAGGACGGAGAGGATGCCGTATTGTTTGTTACCAGGCTGTGAGGCCATACGCAGAGCCACTTCATGCTGGATCATTCCCGTACAACAGGGAATCAGGTCTTTATTATCGAGCATCTTGAAGAATATCTGCGAGGAAATATCGTATGGATAGTTGCCCGTCAGTACAAACTGCTGGCCGTCGAAGACCTCGTTCAAGTCCATCCTCAGGAAGTCGCCACCTATTATATTATTATATAGGCGTGGAAAATGCTCCTGCAAATAAGCCACCGACTCACGGTCGATCTCCACAACCTTGAAAGGGCGCGGCTTCTCAACAAGGAACTGGGTCATCACACCCATACCTGGTCCTACCTCCAAGACGGGCAGTTCAGGACACGCATCAACAGTATCGGCTATTTGTTTAGCGATATTCAAATCGGTCAGGAAGTGCTGACCAAGGTTCTTCTTAGGACGTACTTGCTTCATTTGGGTGCAAAGATAAAAAAAAACGGGGAGTTAATGGAGTTAAAGGAGTTAAAGGGAGTTAAAGGAGTTTTCTTTTCACTTTTCACTCTTCACTTTTCACTTCTTTTTCGTACCTTTGCACCTATGGAACAGAAAACACTGTTGAATAATGCCGTGAAGATAGCGCTGCCACTGATACTGGGCGGTGCCATTCTTTATTGGATGTATCGTGGCGAGGATTTCGGGCGGATCCGTCATATCCTGATGAACGAGATGGACTGGACCTGGATGTTACTCAGCTTTCCCTTCGGCATTCTGGCACAGATGTTTCGAGGCTGGCGATGGCAGCAGACACTGGAGCCCGTCGACGAACATCCACGCACCTCGACGAGTATCAACGCCGTTTTCCTGTCTTATGCAGCCAGTCTGATAATCCCCCGCATCGGCGAGTTCACCCGTTGTGCCGTCCTGAAGCGCTACGATGGTGTATCCTTTACCAAGGCCCTGGGCACAGTGGTTACGGAAAGAGCCATCGACACATTGGTTATCGGCGGCATCACAGGTTTAACGTTGCTGTTTCAACTCAGTGTATTCGGTACTTTCTTTGAGCAGACAGGTACAAGTCTCGATACTATCCTGGCCAGTTTTTCCCTGACGGGCTACCTCGTCACAGTCGTTTGCATCGTGGCCATCCTGATTCTGTTGCATATCCTGTTCCGCGATTTGAACATCTATAGTAAGGTGAAAGCCACGGCCAGCGGCATCTGGCAAGGGGTGATCTCCCTGAAGGGTGTGAAGAACCTGACGTTGTTTATCTTCTTCACCCTTGGCATTTGGGTCAGCTACTTTCTGCACTATTACCTGACGTTTTTCTGCTTCGACTTCACGGAACATCTGGGATTGTCCTGTGCCTTGGTGACCTTTGTCGTAGGCTCCATCGCAGTGATCGTACCGACGCCCAATGGTGCCGGTCCTTGGCACTTCGCCGTTAAGACGATGATGATCCTCTATGGTGTCATCGACGAGCAGGCCTTGGTGTTCGTTCTGATCGTGCATACCGTCCAGACCATGCTCGTGGCTGTCCTTGGCATCTATGCCTGGGCTGCCCTTCTGTTTACGAAACGTTTAAACCCAAAATAAAACAACTATGAGTGAAATCAAGAATCTGAACCCAGCGTGCATCTGGAAGAACTTTTATGCACTGACACAAGTTCCACGTCCAAGCGGACATCTGGAGAAAGTACAGCAGTTCCTGCTCGACTTCGCCAAGCAGGCAGGTGTCGAGGCCTTTAAGGATCCCGCCGATAACATTGTGATGCGTAAGCCCGCCTCTCCAGGTATGGAGAAGAAGAAAGGCGTCATCCTGCAGGCTCATATGGATATGGTACCACAGAAGACACCAGAGAGCACCCATAACTTCGAGACCGATCCCATCCAACCATGGATCGACGGTGAGTGGGTGAAGGCCAAGGGAACCACCCTCGGTGCCGACAACGGCCTAGGTGTGGCTGCCATCCTGGCTATCATGGAAGATAAGACCCTGAAGCACGGACCTATTGAGGCACTGATCACCGCCGACGAAGAGACGGGTATGTTTGGTGCCAACGCCCTCCCAGCAGGTGAGTTGAACGGTGATATCCTCATGAACCTCGACTCCGAGCACTGGGGCAAGTTCGTCATCGGAAGTGCCGGTGGTATCGACGTCACCGCCACCCTCGACTATAAAGAGGTGGAGACCGACCCGCAAGATGCTGCCGTGAAGGTTACCGTGAAAGGTCTGCGCGGCGGACACTCTGGCTTGGAGATCCACGAAGGTCGCGGCAATGCCAACAAACTACTGGTGCGTCTGGTTCGCGAAGCCATCGAGGAGTGCGAGGCCCGTCTGGCATCCTGGCAGGGTGGAAATATGCGCAATGCCATCCCCTTTAAGGCCGAGGCCGTGCTCACCTTACCGAAGGAGAACGTGGCTGCCTTGAAGGAACTGGCTCAGGACTGGCTCGAAGACTTCACCGACGAGTATAAAGGCATTGAGAGCGGTATCGAGGTAATCTGTGAAGATGTAGAGACCCCAAAGATGGAGGTGCCCGTAGAGATTCAGGACAATCTTATCAATGCCATCTACGGCTGTCATGACGGTGTGATCCGAATGATCCCCAGCTACCCCAGTGTAGTAGAAACATCGAGCAACCTCGCCATTATTAATATCGGTGGCGGCAAGGCTTCACTACAGATCCTGGCCCGTTCAAGTCGTGAGGATATGAAGGATTACATTGTGAAGACACTCGAAAGCTGCTTCAACATGGCTGGTATGAAGGTCGAGACGGCTGGCTCGTACGGCGGCTGGGATCCTAACCCCGAGTCGGAGATCCTACACTTGCTGCTCAAGGAGTACAAGGACTTGTTCGGACAAGACGGTATCATCCAGGTTGACCATGCCGGACTGGAATGCTCCATCATCCTCGGCAAGTATCCGCACCTCGATGTTGTCAGCTTCGGTCCTACGATGAAGTCGCCCCACACCACCACCGAGCGCGCCCTCATCGCTACCGTCGAGCCCTTCTGGACTTTATTGAAGAAAGCTCTTGAGGACATCCCCGAGAAAGAGTAAAAAGGTAAAAAAGTAAAAAAGTAAAAGAAAAATGCGGATTTGCTTGGCAAATCTGCATTTTTTTTCTACCTTTGCAGCCGATAAATCAAAACATTAACAACATTATGGACGATTACCCGGCGGACAATTACAATTTGTAAAGGCGGGGGACGAGTGGCAAGGCTGCTAATCCCTTTGCCGCTAAAACCATTTCACAAACGAAAAAAGGATTAGCAAAATGAAGACTTTCTGGAACACCCAAGGCGGACTGAGCCAACTCTCAGAGTGGCAGCCCAATTGCTGGATACAGGTGACATGCCCCACCGAAGAAGACCAGCACGAACTGGAAG